>JAABUN010000259.1_pt1 | contig 139818 bp, 142 predicted proteins | sample 5559311 | NCBI WGS metagenome assembly JAABUN01 (sample SAMN10711877, study PRJNA513370) | rock metagenome | isolation source: Antarctica rocks | place: Antarctica: Victoria Land, Siegfried Peak sud
GCTCGTGGTCGCCCAGAACGGGATGGCCGCGACCTCGCACCCTCTCTCCACGCTGACCGCCATCGACGTCCTTCAGGCGGGCGGCAACGCGCTCGACGCCGCCGTCGCAGCCTGCGCCGTCCAATGCATCGTGGAGCCGGGCTCCACCGGGATCGGGGGCGACTGCTTCGCGCTCCTCTCCTCGCACGGCAGCGACGCCATCATCGGTTTCGACGGGTCCGGCCGGGCCCCAGCGGCCGCGACCGCCGATTGGTATCGGGACTCGGGAATTAGAGCGATCGAGCGGCAATCGCCGCACGCCGTCACCGTTCCAGGCGCGGTCGAGGCCTGGTCGCGGCTGCTCGCGGATCACGGCACGATGAGCCTCGCGGACGTGCTGGCGCGCGCGATTCGGCTCGCGCGCGACGGCTACCCGATCTCGCCGCGGACCTCCTACGACTGGGGCAACCAGGCGGCCCTCCTGGCCCGCGACCCGAATGCGCGCCGGATGCTTCTCGTCGACGACAAGGCTCCGGCGGTCGGAACCGTGCACCGGCAGCCAGAGCTCGCCGACACGCTCCAGGCTATCGCCGAGGGCGGGCCTCGCGCCTTCTACGAGGGCCAGATCGCGGCCGACATGGTGGATTACCTGCGCGGCCTCGGCGGCCTCCACACGCCGGACGATTTCGCATCCGCCCGCGGCGAATACGTTCAGCCGATCAAGACGACCTACCGGGGGCACGAGATTTACGAATGCGCGCCGGCCAGCCAGGGAATCATCGCGCTCACCATCCTGAACGTCCTGTCCCGGTTCGAGGCGAAGGGCGACCCGCTCGACGTCGATCGTCTGCATATCGAGGCGGAAGCGACGCGGCTCGCCTATGCGGTGCGCGACCGCTACCTGGCCGACCACGAGAAGGTCCCGGTCGACTGGATGCTGTCCGACGCGCTCGCAGACGATCTCGCGGGCCGCATCGACCTCGCGCGCGCCCTGCCCTCCATGCCGGTCCTGTCCGCGACCGAGCACAGCGACACCGTCTACATCAGCGTCGTCGATCGCGACCGCAACGCCGCGAGCTTCATCAACTCCATCTTCTTCCCCTTCGGGGCGGCGCTCGTCAGCCCGAAAAGCGGAGTGCTGTTCCACAACCGCGCCCAGAGCTTCGTCCTCGATCCCGCCCATCTGAACTGCATCGCGCCCCGGAAGCGGCCGCTCCACACGATCATCCCCGGCATGGTCGCCCGGGACGGCCAGGCGGTGATGCCGTTCGGGGTCATGGGCGGGCATTACCAAGCCATGGGCCACGCCCATCTCGTGTCGAAGATCCTGGATTACGGCCTCGATCCGCAGAGCGCCATCGACCTGCCGCGGCTGTTCCCGCGTCCCGAAAGCGGCGTGCTCGAGCTGGAGACCCGGATCCGCGACAGCGCCGGCCCGGAATTGGCGCGGCGCGGCTTCAACGTCGGCAAGCCCGCCGCGCCCCTCGGCGGCGCCCAGGCGATCTGGATCGACTGGGAGCACGGCACCCTGCTCGGCGGCTCCGACCCCAGGAAGGATGGCTGCGCGCTGGGATATTAGCGTGGTGCGTGCTTCACCTACACCTCCGGCACCGCCCTCGGCCGGCCCTCGTCATCCACGGCCACGAAGGTGAAGGTCGCCTCCGTAACCTTCTCGCGGTGGGGCGTGCGGAAGCGGCGGGCCCAGGCTTCGACCCCGATCTTCATTGAGGTGCGGCCGACGCTCCTGACCTGCGTGTAGACGGACAGGACGTCGCCGATCCGGACTGGGCGGATGAAGGTCATGCCGTCCACCACGACGGTGACCACCCGGCCCCGGGCGCGCTCGACCCCGGCGATGCCGCCGGCCTGGTCCATCTGCGACATCACCCAGCCGCCGAAGATGTCGCCGTTGGCGTTCGTGTCGGCCGGCATGGCGATCGTCTGGACGGTCAACTCGCCCCGCGGCTCGTCGCGATCCGTCCCCTCCCGCTCGCTCCCGCCCATGTCGTGCGCCGCCCCGTCCCCGTCTCACGCGACCCTGCCGCCCGGCCGATCTTGCCACAGATGGCGAGCGCGTGCTCTCTGCCTCCCCGCGATACGCTCTAAGTAGCGACCCCGCCGCATTTTGCCGATGGCACGCGACCGGCACCCCGGAGCGCTCTACCGCCCACTCGGCTCGAGCAGGCGCGACACGACCTTGGCGGTGAAATCGACCATCGGGACAATACGGGCATAGTTGAGCCGAGTCGGGCCGATCACGCCGACCGCGCCGACGATCCGCTGCTGCCCGTCGCGAAACGGGGCTGCGATCATGGAGGAGCCGGAGAGCGAGAACAGCCGGTTCTCCGAGCCGATGAAGATGCGGACCCCCTCCCCGTCCTCGGCCCGGGTTAGGAGGTCGATCACGTCCGTCTGGGTCTCGAGGTCGCCGAACAGGAGCCGGATGCGCTCCAGGTCCTCCGCGGCCCGCAGGTCTTCGAGCAGGTTCGCCTGCCCGCGCACGATGAGCTGGCGCGTGTCGGGTTGGCCGACGCTGGTCGCGAGCCCGGCTTCGACCAGGCGGGCCGTGAGCTCGTCCAGCTCCCGTCCCATGTCGGCACGGCGACGCTCGACCTCGGCTCTGATCTCGCCCAACGTGCGCCCGACCACGCGCGCGTTAAGGAAGTTCGACGCCTCGACGAGGCCCGAGGCCGGCAGACCCGGGGGCAGGTCGACCAGGCGGTTCTCGACCGAGCCGTCCTCGGACACGAGAACGACGAGGGCGCGGCCGGGATCGAGCCGCACGAATTCCACATGCTTCAGCCGCGCATTCGATTTCGTGGTGACCACGATCCCGGCGCCGCGGGAGACGCCGGAGAGAAGCGCCGAGGCCTCAGCGAGAGCTGTCTCGAAGGTGCGAGACGTAGCCGCCGCCCGCATCTGGGCTTCGATCCGGTGGCGCTCCTCCTGCGCCACGTCACCGATCTCGAGCAGGGCGTCGACAAAGAAGCGCAGGCCCTGTTGGGTCGGCAGCCGGCCCGCGCTGGTATGCGGCGCGAAGATCAGCCCTGCCTCCTCCAGCTCCGCCATCACGTTGCGGACGGAGGCGGGCGACAGCGCGATGGGGAGGATGCGGGCAATATTGCGCGAGCCGACCGGCTCGCCCGTGACGAGGTAGCTCTCGACGATCTGGCGGAAGATCTCGCGCGAGCGCTCGTTCAGCTCAGCCACGGCCCGCAGCTGCTGCGAGGTCGGCCCGCTCATCGCGGCGAGGCTTCGAGCCGTCGTGTCATGGACGACATGTGCGGCCGGCGCGCGTCCGCTGCAAGCGTCGGGTTGCCGCGCCGGCCGGCCCTCCCTACACAGCGCCCTCAGTTCCAAGGAGCTCCCATGATGCGGCCTTCCAAGCGCCGGCCCGACGAATTGCGCCCCGTAACCCTCGAGCGCGGCGTGGCGCGGTATGCGGAAGGCTCCTGCCTCGTCTCGTTCGGGCATACGCGGGTGCTGTGCACGGCTTCGCTCGAGGAGCGCGGGCCGCCCTGGCTGCGGGGCTCGGGCCGCGGCTGGGTCACGGCCGAATATTCGATGCTGCCGCGCGCCACGCATGAGCGCACGCGGCGCGAGGTCACCTCCGGCAAGCCGTCCGGCCGCACGCAGGAAATCCAGCGCCTGATCGGGCGCTCGCTCCGGGCCGTCGTGAACCTGCCGGCGCTTGGCGAGCGCCAGGTCACGGTGGATTGCGACGTGATACAGGCCGATGGCGGCACCCGCACGGCCTCCATCACGGGCGCATGGGTCGCCCTGCACGAGTGTTTCGCCTGGATGCGGTCGCGCTCGATGATCTCGGTCGACCCGCTCCGCGACCACGTGGCCGCGATCTCCTGCGGCATCCACGAGGGCGGCCCGGTGCTCGACCTCGACTACGCCGAGGACTCGGCGGCCGAGACCGACGCCAACTTTGTCATGACCGGCTCGGGCGGGATAGTGGAGGTGCAGGGGACGGCCGAGGGCAAGCCGTTCTCGGAAGAGGAGTTTCTGGCCTTGCTGCGCATGGCCAAGGCGGGGATCGCGGAGCTCGTGACGTTGCAGGAGGCGGCTGTCTCCGGGTGAGCGCGGGTCGCCCCCTCACCGGCCGAGTGGTGATTGCCACCCATAATACCGGCAAGCAGGCCGAGATGCGCGAGCTCCTGGGGCCGTTCGGGATCGAGGCGGTCTCGGCCGGTGAGCTTGGCCTCCTTGAACCCGACGAGACCGGAACTTTGTATGCCGAGAACGCGGCCATCAAGGCGCGCGCGGCGGCGCGGGCCTCGGGGCTTCCGGCGCTCGCGGACGATTCAGGCGTGGCGGTCGACGCACTGGATGGCGCGCCCGGGCTGTTCTCGGCCCGCTGGGCCGGCAAGCCGGCCGATTTCGGAGCCGCGATGGCGCGGGTCGAGGCCGAGCTCGCGCGCCGCGGCGCGATCAGGCCCGAACGTCGGCGGGCGCATTTCGTGTCCGCCCTGGTCCTCGCCTGGCCGGACGGCCATGAGGAGCTGTTCGAGGGGCGGGTGCACGGTCGTCTCGTATGGCCACCGCGCGGCACGCGCGGGTTCGGCTACGACCCCATGTTCCAGCCGGACGGCGAAGCCCGCACCTTCGGGGAGATGCCGGCGGCCGAGAAGCACGGCATCGACTGGGATGCGGCCGAACCGAAGCCCCTCTCGCACCGGGCGCGGGCGTTCCTCGAACTCGCGCGGGCCTGCCTCGCCGAAGCTAAGCGGCCTCCCGCAGCAGCGCCTCGAGATCGAGCCGCCGGGTGAACATCCCGAGATGGCCGTCTGGCGCGACCGGCCAGGCTTCGCGCGGGCGATCCCAGCAGAGCTCGACGCCGTTCTCGTCTGGATCGCGGAGGTACAAGGCCTCGCTGACGCCGTGGTCGGAGGCGCCGTCGAGCGGGATGCCGGCGGCCGAGACGCGGCGGAGCGCATCCGCGAGCGCCGCCCGGGAGGGGTAGAGGATCGCGGTGTGGAAGAGACCGGTCGTGCCGGGCGGCGGCGGGGTGCCCCCGAGGCTCTCCCAGGTGTTCAAGCCGAGATGGTGGTGGTAGCCGCCGGCCGACACGAAGGCGGCCTGCGTCCCGTAGCGCTGCATGAGCTCGAAGCCGAGGACTCCGCAATAGAAGCCGAGCGCCCGGTCCAGATCGCCGACCTTGAGGTGGACGTGCCCGATTCGCGTGCCGGGATGCACCGGGTGGGAGTTGCGGAGAAGGGGCGACAGGGCGTCTGCCATCCGGGTGATCCTCAATCGTCGCGGTGGATCCGCTCCTTGCGCTCATGGCGCTCCTGCGCCTCGACCGAGAGGGTCGCGATCGGGCGCGCCTCGAGGCGTCGGAGCGAGATCGGCTCGCCGGTCTCCTCGCAATAGCCGTAGGTCCCCTCCTCGATGCGCGAGATCGCGGCGTCGATCTTCGAGATTAGCTTGCGCTGGCGGTCGCGCGCCCGGAGCTCGATGGCCCGATCGGTTTCGGACGAGGCCCGGTCGGCGAGATCCGGGTGATTCGGGTTCTCGCTCTGGAGCGCCGTCAACGTCCCCTGCGACTCCTTCAGGATGTCGCACTTCCAGTCGGCGAGCTTGCGCTTGAAGTAGTCGCGCTGCCTCTCGCCCATGAAGGGCTCGTCGTCGGCAGGATAATAGCCGTCCTGCTTCACGGTCGGCATGTCAGCCCCTCCGGCGCGGTTCCGCTTCGAGGCGGATTCTGGGGCGCGCGTATATATCGGACGCCTCGGCCCGGACAACTGGCTTCCGCTCGTGACGGCGTCACGACGCCCCGAAAAACCGGCCGAACCACAGGCACCTGCCCATCGGACATGCTGACGTGACCGCGAACCTCCTCAGAGGGCCGCGATGACAGCGATTTCGACCCGAAGATTGGGGGAGGCGAGCTTCGCCTCGACGGTGGCGCGAGCGGGCGCGCAGCCGGGCGCGAGCCAGGCGTCCCAGACGGCGTTCATCTCGTTGAACGTCCTGATGTCGGTGAGCCAGATATTCGCCGACAGGAGCTTCGTCTTGTCGGTGCCGGCCTGTTTCAGGAACCCGTCGATGATCGCCAGGATGTCCGTCGTCTGCTCCGCGACGCTGCCGCTCGCGGCCTGCTGGGCGACCTGCCCGGCAAGATAGACGGTGTCGCCGTGCACCACGGCCTTGCTCATCCGGGTGCCGCTCTCGATGCGCTGGATCGTCATCCTGACCTCTTCGAAGGGCCCGAATGGCCGAGTCGGGCCTCCTTAGAAGTCCTGGCAGGTCTTGTCAGCAGAGCATTGCGTCCGGTCGGCCCCGCGCGCGCGCGAGTTGCCCCTGAGCCCGCCTCGCGCCATGTGATGCGCCATGTCGAACGCCGCGCCTCGCGCCTCGCACCTCCCTGCTGCTTCCGCCGCGTCGTCCGACGAGCTCGTGCGCGCGCTGAAGACCGCGATCGGCGAGGCGCATGTCCGCACGGCTGACGACGAGATGGCGCTCCACCTCCGAGAGGAGCGCGGCCTGTTCCAGGGACGGGCCGTCGCGGTAGCGCGGCCGGGCTCGACCGCGGAGCTCGCAGCCGTGGTCAAGGCCTGCGCGGCCGCCGGAATCCCGGTCGTCGCCCAGGGCGGCAATACAGGGCTGGTGGGAGGGGCGGTGCCGTATGGCGGGGTGGTGCTGTCGATGCATCGGCTGAACCGCGTGCGCGAGCTCGATCGCGTGAACGCAACTCTCACGGTGGAAGCGGGCTGCATCCTGGCCGACGTTCAGGCCGCGGCCGCAGCCGCGGGGCTCCTGTTTCCGCTCTCGCTTCCCTCTGAAGGGTCGTGCCGGATCGGCGGCAACCTCGCAACGAATGCGGGCGGAACGGCCGTCTTACGCTACGGCAACGCGCGCGAGCTCGTGCTCGGCCTGGAGGTCGTGCTGGCGGACGGGCGGATCTGGAACGGGCTCACGGCGCTCCGCAAGGACAACACCGGCTACGACCTGCGCCACCTCTTCCTCGGCTCGGAGGGAACGCTGGGCATCATCACGGCAGCCGTGCTGAAGCTGTTTCCGGCCCCAAAAGTCCGGGCCACCGCCTTCCTCGGGTGCGAGACGGCCGGGGCGGCGCTCGAGGTGTTCGCGCGCTTACGCGGCGAAGCTGGCGAGGCGTTGGTCGCCTTCGAGTTCCTGCCGCGGCTCGCCATCGAGATCGTGCTTCGGCATGCGCCCGGCTCGGCCCGCCCGCTCGCAGGCGATCACGCCGCCTACGCGCTGATCGAGCTCTCCTCCCCTCAGGCGGGCGCGGACCTGACCGGCCTTCTCGAAACCGTGCTCTCGGCCGCCATCGAGGACGGCACCATCGCGGACGCCACCATCACGGCCTCGGAGGCGCAACGGGCGGCCTTGTGGCTGCTACGCGAACGCATCTCCGAGACCCAGCGGCACGAAGGCGGCTCGATCAAGCACGACGTCTCCGTGCCGGTGTCGCGCGTGGCCGAGTTCATCGGGGAGGCGAGCCAAGCCTGCGAGGCCGCGATGGCGGGCGTGCGGCCGCTCGCCTTCGGGCATTTCGGCGACGGCAACATCCACTTCAACCTGGCCCAGCCGGTCGGCATGGACAAGGATGCGTTCATGGCCTCCTGGGGAACTTTCAACCGGATCGTGCACGACATCGTGCACCGAATGGGCGGCTCGATTTCGGCCGAGCACGGAATCGGGCTGATCAAGCGCGACGAGCTGAAGCTTTATAAGGACCCGGTGGCGCTCGACCTCATGCACCGCCTCAAGGCCGCGCTCGATCCGACCCACATCCTGAATCCCGGCAAGGTGCTGGCGATCGGCGACGACCTGCCGTCCTCGCTGCCGCAGGCCCCCATTTTGCCGGCCGCTCCCGCGGCCGACAGCGCCCCTGCCGCCCTCGATCACGCCTAAGCCTGCATTCCGCTCCGTTACCGGAGCGGCCGCAGGTCGATCGGCAGTATGGCCATGACCCGAACCTGAGGAGGTCCCGTTGTACGTCGCCCCGCAGAGCAGGGAAGAGCGCGCGGTCGTCCTGAGGAGCGCCATCCGGGAGATCAAGCTGGCCACGCTCGTCACGGCCACGCCCGAGGGCTACCACGCCTCCCACGTCCCGACCGTCCTGAAGGAGGAGCCGGACGGCCCGGTGCTCGAGCTTCACGTCGCGCGCGCCAATCCGCATTGGCGCGCCGCCGCGGACCGTCCCGTCTCGCTCGCCGTCTTCCAGGGCCCGCACGCGTATGTCTCGCCCTCCTGGTACGAGACCAAGCGCCAGCACGGGAAGGTCGTGCCGACCTGGAACTACATCGCCGTGCACGCGCAGGGGCGGCTGGAGGTCGTGGCGGACGACGCTTGGCTCCATGCCCATCTGGACGAGCTCACGCGCGCCAACGAGGCCCATCGGGCCGAGCCCTGGGCGGTGTCCGACGCGCCGGCCGGCCGAGTACATCCAGAACCTGTCCCGCGCCATCGTCGGCCTCCGGTTCCGGATCGACCGGCTGGAGGGCGCCTGGAAGATGGCACAGCATCGCTCGGAGGGCGACCGGCTCGGCGTCATCGCAGGCCTCGCCCGCGAGGGTGGCGCGGGTCCGGAAGGTGTCGCGGACGCGATGCGGCGACTGGAGCGGGATCGCGGCGGGCCAGAGAGCCGCTAAGAGCCAACCACCTGCGTCATGCTGAGGAGCGCTGAAAGCGCGTCTCGAAGCACGCCCCCGGACCCGGACTCGGGGGCACGCGCGACCGTTGTGCGTCCTTTGAGACGCCGGCCTCCTCAAGATTGACGCCGTATACGGACCGACCCAAGCCACAGGGCAGTCCCCAAGTCCCCGAACGTTCTTGAGGTTAATCGGTAAGCTTAATCGTCGCTTAACCATCCTCTGCGAAGTTGGCCTCGTTCAACCACGCGTCACCAGCGATGGGTCGCGCAAGTAACTGAGGGACCCTTCCATGGGCAGCTTGAAAGTTTACGCTACTGTGGCGGGATTTCTCGCGGTTGCGACGTCGATGACGACGGCGCGCGCGGCTGATCTCCTGCCTCCTCCGCCACCGATGCCTGAGCCCTACGTGGTCTCCGACGTTGGCGGCTGGTATCTACGCGGTGATGTCGGCGTCAGCCGATACGAGGGTGACAAGTTCAAGAACCCGCAATTCCCGACGGCCGTCTATTTCGGCGAGGATTTCGGATCCGGAGCCTTCGCGGGCGCCGGCGTCGGCTATCAGTTCAACAGCTGGTTCCGGGCGGATGTCACCGGCGAGTACCGGTTCTCGACAGGCATCAAGGTTCGCGACCGCGACACCTTCTTCGACGGAAGCGGCAATTTCATCACCACGAACGAGAAGACAAATGGCGAGTATTCCGCCGCGGTCTTCCTCGTGAACGGATATTTCGACCTCGGCACCTGGTACGGCGTGACGCCGTTCGTCGGCGGCGGCGTCGGTTACGCGTATCACTGGCTGCATGGCTTCGGGACGGACACGCTGAACGTCTACGCCAACCCGGCGATCCCGCCCGGCGTCAGCGGCGGCACCATCCGCGACAAGGACAAGGGCAACCTCGCCTGGGCGCTCCACGCCGGTCTTTCCTACGACGTGACCCCGAACGTGAAGCTCGAGCTGGCTTACCGCTACCTCAACTTCGGCGATGTCCGGACGGGGCAGATCGACTGCTTCTGCGGCGCGGTCTACCAGGGCCTGAAGGTTCGCGACCTCGAGTCGCACGACATCAAGCTCGGCATGCGCTGGGCCCTCGGCGGCAGCGCTCCCGCCTACGAGCCAGCGCCGCTCATCCGCAAGTACTGAGCTCTACACACGAGCCGGCGCAGGCCGGCGGTGGGACGGCGCGGGGCGACCCGCGCCGTTTCTCGTTTTGGGCCGGAGCGAACACGTTGCGCCCAGGCCATCTTTGCCGCTATAGCACCCCCACCGCCTCCCGGCGCCCTTGGCGGCGCAGGATGACGAGCGCGGTCCGGCGTCAGGACCGCCTCGACGCGGGGCCGCCCTCGAAGGCGGCCTTCATTTTTGGAGAATTGCCATGAGTGCTGTGAGAGAGCTCAGGGCCATCGCGCGCGACCGGGTCGGCAAGGGAGCCGCCCGGGCCGTGCGGCGAGGCGGCCAGGTTCCCGCGGTGATCTATGGCGGGGGGGATGCCCCGGCCGCGATCGCCCTCGACGGCAACGAGATGCGCCAGCTGATCTTCGCCGGCCATTTCTTGACCACGATCTTCGAGGTCGAGGTCGACGGCAAGAGCACCCGCGTCATCCCACGCGACTATCAGCTCGATGCGGTCAAGGACGTGCCGCTGCACGTGGATTTCCTTCGCATCACCGAGGGCCAGACCTTGACGGTCGAGGTGCCGGTCCATTTCCTGAACCAGGACGCCTCCCCCGGACTCAAGGAAGGCGGCGTCCTGAACGTGGTCCGGCACACGGTCGAGCTCGACGTTCCCACATCGGCAATCCCCGACTCGATCGAGGTCGACCTCGCGGGCCTCGAGATGGGCGATTCGGTGCACATCTCGGCGGTCCGGCTCCCGGATGGCGTGAAGCCGACCATCGACCGCGACTTTACGATCGCCACGATCGCGGTCCCGGCCGGGCTCGGAGCTCAGGCTGAGGCCGAGCAGGCCGCCGTCACGGACGCGGCCAAAGCCGAGTCAGAGGCCGCTAAGGAAGGCTGAGCCAAGGCTGAGCTGCCGGCCTTACGGACCGACTCTCGGGCCGGCTGCGTCTCTCCAGTGCGGCTCTTCGTCGGCCTCGGCAATCCGGGCTCCCGCTATGCCGGGAACCGGCACAATATCGGCTTCATGGCCGTGGACGCGATCGCGCGCGCGCACGGCGCCATGCCCTGGCGGCGTCGCTTTCAGGGTCAGGCCGCGGACGTGACGCTCGGCGCCGAGAAGGCCGTCCTGCTCAAGCCCGAGACGTTCATGAACGATTCCGGCCGGGCGGTCGGAGAGGCGCGGCGCTTCTTCAAGCTCGACCTCGCCGACATCGTCGTGTTCCACGACGAGCTCGACCTCGCGCCCGGCAAGCTGCGGGTGAAGACGGGCGGCGGCAATGCCGGCCATAACGGCCTTCGGTCGATCACGGCCCTCTGCGGCAACGACTATCGCCGCGTCCGGATGGGCATCGGCCATCCGGGCCACAAGGACCTCGTACACGGCTACGTCCTGCGCGACTTCGCCAGGAGCGAGGAGCCCTGGGTCGCCGATCTCGTGACCGCGGTCGCCCAGCATGCCGGGCTCTTGGCCGCAGGCGACGATCCCGGCTTCCAGAACAAGGTGCACCTCGCGCTTGAGGAGCGGGGCTGGGGCGGCTGAAAGGGCACGGACAGGCTCCGATTGACACAGCGAACGGGCAGTCGATAAGCACAAGAACACAGAGTCTGTGCCTATGAAGAACATTACGCTCACGCTCGACGAGGCGGTCTTGGCCCGAGCCCGGGTCGAAGCCGCGAAGGAGGGGAAGAGCCTGTCTCGCTTCGTGGCGGGGCTGGTGGAAGGGCGCGTGGGTCGCAGGAAGTCGCAGCTCGAAGCGCTGGAAGCTTGGCTGGCCGGTCCGGTCCTGTTCGAGGAGGGAGAGAGCGGGCGGCTCCCCACAAGGGAAGAGCTTTACGACGATGCGATTCTTGGTCGACGCCAACATCCTGATCTACACGCGGGACTACCGCGATCGGGGGAAGCAGACAGTGGCGACGCGATGGATGTCGCTGCTCGCCGAGCGAGAGGCCGCCGTCGTCAATCTTCAGGTGCTGAATGAAGTCTGTCAGGTTGGGCTCCGCAAGCTCGTCCACCTGAGCGCTGCCGAGATCGGGCGCTGGATCGAGGACCTGTCCGCGTTCGGCGACACGCCGATCGACATCGACGTCGTCAAAGCTGCCTGGCCCATTCACATGCGCTACCGCCTGAGCTGGTTCGACTGCCTGATCCTCAGTTCGGCCGATCGTCTCGGCTGCTCCCACGTGCTCACGGAAGATATGGGCGCGAGCCGGAAAATCGGCTCGCTTCTTCTCGTCAATCCATTCACGACCCATCCGGGCGACGTCCTGATCGCGAGCTGACATCCATGGGTTTCAAATGCGGCATCGTCGGATTGCCGAATGTCGGCAAGTCGACGCTCTTTAACGCGCTGACGCAAACGGCCGCCGCGCAGGCCGCGAACTACCCGTTCTGCACCATCGAGCCGAATGTCGGCGAGGTCGCCGTGCCGGATCCGCGGCTCGACCAGCTGGCCGCCATCGCGTCCTCGAAGGAGATCGTGCCGACCCGGCTGACCTTCGTCGACATCGCCGGCCTCGTCCGGGGCGCGTCCAAGGGCGAGGGTCTCGGCAACCAATTCCTGGCGAACATCCGCGAAGTCGACGCGGTCGCGCATGTGGTGCGCTGCTTCGAGGATTCGGACGTGACCCATGTCGAGGGCGCGATCGACCCGATCGCGGACATCGAGACCGTCGAGACGGAGCTGATGCTGGCCGATCTCGACAGCCTCGAGCGGCGCGTCGTCGCCCTCGAAAAGAGGGTACGGGGCAACGACAAGGAGGCGAAGGACACGCTCGACCTCGTCTCGCGCGCGCTCGTCCTGCTGCGGGACGGCGCGCCGGCCCGCCTCGTCGGGCGCAAGCCCGAGGAGGAGCGCCTGTTCGCCTCGCTCGGGCTCCTCACCTCGAAACCGGTGCTCTACGTGTGCAACGTCGAGGAGGCCTCGGCCGATGCCGGCAACGCCCGCTCCGCCCTGGTGCTCGAGCGGGCGTCCCGGGAGGGCGCGCAGGCGGTCGTGGTCTCGGCCAAGATCGAGAGCGAGATCGCGGTGCTGCCGGCCGACGAGCAGCGTGACTTCCTGGAGGCCGTCGGGCTCCGCGAGCCCGGCCTGAACCGGGTGATCCGGGCCGGCTACGAGCTCCTCGGCCTCGTCACCTACTTCACGGTCGGGCCGAAGGAGGCCCGGGCCTGGACGATCACGACCGGCACGCGCGCCCCGCAGGCCGCCGGCGTGATCCACACCGATTTCGAGAAGGGCTTCATCCGGGCCGAAACCATCGCGTTCCCGGATTATGTCGGCCTCAAGGGAGAGGCCGGCGCCCGCGACGCCGGCAAGCTGCGCCTCGAGGGCAAGGATTACGTGGTGGCGGACGGCGACGTCCTCCATTTCCGCTTCGCCAACTGAACTGACCCGATTTCAGCCGCGGCCTAATCTGATTAGGCCCCACCCCTCCTCCAGCCTCCTCCCCCCTCCTCCTCCGCCCCGTCTTCCTTTGGAGATTATAACGTTGACGCCACAACCGCTATAGGTGGTATGGTCCCCGGATTCGCTCGGCGCTGGGGAGGCCGCGTTGCCAAAGCAACTTCACATCTCATCGGTCTCGAAGACGCCGTCGGTTACGAACAGGCTGTACTACGGCGACAACCTCGACGTCCTCCGCCGCAAAGTGGGGGATGAGACCATCGATCTCTGCTATATCGACCCGCCATTTAACTCGAAGCGGAACTATTCTCAGATATACAACAATCAAGGCGCGGAGGATCGGCGCAAGCGCAAGCGTTCGTAGATACATGGGAATGGGGTGAAGAGGCGAAAGAAGGAATAGAATGGATCACCGACATCGGTCAGCTGCAATCCGGAAAGCTGACCGAGCAAACTGTTGAGCTGGTTAGGGGGCTCGAAAAAGTATTGAAGCGCGGCAGCTTGCTAGCGTACCTAGTTCATATGACCTTACGAGTCGTTGAGATCCACCGCGTCCTGAAGCCGACAGGCAGCTTCTATCTGCATTGCGATCCAACTGCGTCGCATTATCTAAAGTTGCTACTTGATACCGTTTTTTGTGGGCAGGGCGGCAATTTTATCAACGAGGTAATCTGGTCGTACAATTCTGGCGGCGGCTCAAAACATCATTTTGGGCGAAAGCACGACGTCCTGTTTTTCTATACAAAAGCAAAAGACGGATACTCGTTCAACGCCGATGCTGTGCGGGTTCCGTATTCAGCTGTGACCGCGAAGAGCCGTGAGGCAATGTTCAATCCCGCTGGCAAGGTCTGCCCCGATGTGTGGGACATCGCCCGCCCGCCGAACCACAGCAAAGAATGGCTGGGCTATCCAACGCAGAAGCCGGAGGCATTGCTGGAGCGTGTTATTAAGGCATCTTCGAACGAAGGCGATACGGTTCTCGACGCTTATTGCGGTTGCGGCACCACGGTTGCGGTTGCGCAACGGCTTGGCCGGCGCTGGATCGGCATCGATATCACGTATCAGTCAATCGCGCTGGTACTTAAGCGAATACAGGACAAATACATAGCCGAGTGGACGACAATTGAGGCCAGCATCCTCCTTGACGGTGTGCCACGTGACATGGCCTCCGCCGTCGCGCTTGCAAATCGCAAGGATGACAAGACCCGTAAGGAGTTTGAGAAATGGTCGGTACTCACCTACTCAAACAGTCATTACCGTTTCCGATATCCTTGATGGCGAGCGACTAAACCTGCCAATGGCGCGGCTTGATGCGGTAAGATCGGCGCAATCGGTCGGCGACGGCGATCGGCAAAAACCCCTGTTCTAGGTGCTCAGCACAGCTTGGTGATGGGGTCGGAAGCACGCTACCCTGACCTGGGCTTCCTGGCCTTACTCGGCTTGGGCTGAGGCGGGGCCGCCAGGAGCACGCGTAGGGCGTCGTCAAAGGGCATAGCCGTGTCTTCCGGTTTCGGCTGCGGAGCCGGTTTCTTAGCCATGGCCTACAATCGTTCTAAAGCGCATCGGAACCTCCAAAAGCGTCATGGCCGTGCTAACCTCGTTCAATAGCTCACGGTCTTCATGACGGAAATCGCCGGCATCATCGTACACGGCTTCATTCTCGACATCCGGATAAGCTAGATGAAGGTCGTGTAGCATTGTGAAGCTTCTGTCGACACTCTGTCTGTGCGCTAGCGCAGCTATGAAATGCGCTGGCGCACTACCCGATGAATTTAACAACATGCCGGGAACGCGATAACGACGACCGCTCTTGCCCTTGAACTCCTGGTTTTCTCTAAGTCTGTCGCCGACAACCTTCCTAAGCGTTTCATTGACTACAAAACGAAAGTCGGTTTCTATCAACCTCCTCACCTCCAACTCGTAGTCCGCCACTGACCGAGAGGCGTTGGCAACGAGGCAAATCGCGACGGCAACGTCATCGCTCACGTGCGCACTGGTCGACACCCGGCCCGCCTTGAAGTCACAGTTGAACCTCGCCGCAAGCTCGGCCAACCTAGAGCTAAGCGCCTTGCTCAGTGTGATACCCGCGCTCGACAGCCGCATAGCGGCAATGCCGGCGTCGTGGACGGCCAGCAAATCGCCGGCTTGTTCCACGACCACCGATACGATGTCGCCGCCAGCATAGGCGACTGGAACCGTCACTTCGATGCCGATGGGCAAGGCGCGAGCCGATATGAGTTGCCGAGTGGCAACCTCGAAATCGGCGGGGTTCAAGATGCCCATCACAAAAAGTCCAGCTGGAGGCCGTGCGGCGGGGGCGGTAGGCGATGGCGGCACGCGACGTTAGCCCGGCTCAGAAACTCGTCAAGCCAGGCCGTGAAGCCAAGGTCGCGAACTTCCAACACAGCTTCCATGTCCGGCCACCTTTGCCAGTGCGTCCCGGAGACGCTTTGCCGGTTCATTAGGTTTCGATGACTAGCGGCCGGGTTCACGTCCAATCCGAGAACGCGGCGGCCCCGAAAAGAGATCAAGAAAGATATTTTCGTTGGATTTCGCCAACGGTGGGCTGAAACGATCAAACGTCCCCGCATCGCCCTCCTGGGTCCCGAAATCACAGACGACGCCTCAGCGAAATCGGGATGGGTTCGATCCCGCCACCGCAACATGCCCGTCGCGGTTTTGTTGCAAGCAAGAAACTCGGCTGCCAACGCGTCGAAGTCTGACACACGGGCCTCCGGTCAGCGGGCGATCCTAAGCGCGCTGACCGGAGTAGGTCACGTCCTTTTAGGCTTGTGCCGAGCGAGGCTCCCCATAGGTCAGGCGCTTGCCGCCGATGCCTTCGATCACCTTCCGAGCGCGTTCGACGTCACCGATGCCGAGCCGAACGCGGTTGTTGTACCGGAAGTCGAACTCGGCAAGGTAACGGTGCAGGTGCTGCTTGCCGCAGTGCTGGTAAGTACCCTTCATGCCCCGCTTGAAGATGGAGAACGCGCCTTCGATCGTGTTCGTGTGGATCGCCCGGTCCTCTAGGTTAACGTACTCACCAGCGCCATGGCTCACGTAGTCGTGCTGAGCGAACGTGGCGCTCAGCTTGCCGTACTGACCCGCTTCGTCGGTCATGACGCGCGCTTCCCGAGCGATGTTCTCCCGCAAGATCGGCACGAGCGTCTTAGCCGTGAGATCGTCCACGACCATCGAACGTTTCTGGCCCGTGTCGCGGTCCACTAGGCTCAGCACCTTGTGCTTGTGCGCATAGCCGCGACCCTTCTTGCTGCCGTGAGGTTTCACGTCGCGGTCGTTGCCGATGAAAGTCTCGTCAACCTCCACGATGCCGCCAGCGCCACCCATGATGGCAAGCTTCCCAGCACGCATGCCTTCACGGATGCGGTGCGTCATGAACCACGCCGTCTTGTAGCTCACGCCGAGCATCCGGTGCATCTGGTGCGAGGACATGCCCTTCTTTGACGAACAGAGAAGGTGGACAGCCCGGAACCACGTTGAGAGCGGTATCTTGCTCCGCTCAAACAGGGTGCCGACCGTCGCCGTGAAATCCTTGCGGCACTCCGGCTCAGCGCAGCGGTACTTACCGACCTTCGCTGTCGCGTAGGAATGGCCGATCACTCCGCAATGCGGGCACACCGGGCCATGCGGCCAACGGATCGCCTCTAGGTGCCGGCGAGCGGCGTCCTCATCGTTGAAGTGGGGGCTGAAAACTCGGCGGCGGACATGATCGGTTCCTCTTGCCGACCACCATACATGTTGGTCTTGTGGTGTCAACGTTATAATCGCGCTTCCTTTTCCCCCCACCTCCGGCTCACGCCGAGGAGTGTTGCATCCCTTATAAGACTGGACGAGACTTAAAGGCGACTTATAAGGCTGACAAGTTGGGAGGAGGTGGCAGTGGCGACGGTCATGGAAGTGGATCAACTCAACGCATTGCTGACCAAGGCCGCTGCGGGGGGCTGCTCGCTTGCCTGGATTGAGGACGGGACATTGCTCACCGGCTCCAGCTTCGGTCGGGCGGTTTATGCAATCGATTTTGCCCATGAGAAGCTAGCTCGAATAAATACCGCACAAGATGGGCGGGAAGCCTCGGGTGCGGCTGGCGATGAGAACCCTCGTCCGGTGTCCGAGGTGCGGAATGCGCCCGCCCCGAGGCTTGACGTGCCAGGGGTGGAAGGCCGCCGGACCGGTAACTTCTCGCTTCTGTTGGAGGGAAAGTTGGTTCCTGCGCAGTCGCAACGCGCGCTGCTGCTCGTCGCCTTGCAGGAAATCGAGCGAGCGCGCCCGGGAACGTTGGAGAAGGTCTCCGCAGAGAAGGGTCGGACGAAACGCCCTGTCGCCCGGCGGCGAGAGTTGCTTTACGAGGACCCCAAGCTTTCCAGGTACGCAGAGCAGATCGAAGGTAATTGGTGGGTAGCCACCAACAACAATGCTTGGGAGGTCCAAAAGGTCATACGGCGTGCTGCTTTCCACGCAGGACTGCATGTGGACATCGGCGGAATGCTATGATTTCAGGACATCTTACCACCGATGCCGGACATCTTCTTCGAGGACATCGAGCCCGGGACGGTGTCGACCTACGGGTCGCACCGGGTCGATCGCGACGCGATGGTGGCCTTCGCGCGCGAGTTCGACGCTCAGCCCTTCCACCTCGACGAAGCCGCGGCCGCGGCCTCGCCTGTCGGCCGGCTGATCGCGTCCGGCTGGTACACCTCCGCCTTGCAGATGCGGATGCTGTGCGACGCCTGGCTCCTGCGATCGGCGTCGCTCGGGGGCCCGGGCGTCGAGGAGCTGAAATGGCTGCAGCCCGTCATGGCGGGCGACATCCTGTCCGTCCGGCAGACTATCGTCGAGAAGCAGGTGTCGAAGAGCCGGCCCGGGATGGGGCTCGTGCGCTTCACGATGGAGACGCTGACGGGCGATGGCGTCGTCGTGATGCGCCAGGCCCATCTCGGCATGTTCGGGCTCCGGCACGGCGCTCCAAGGAGTCAGGCGGAGCCCGGGCCGCTGGCGGTTGGCCCGCCCGCTCCGGTGTTTCCGCCCGAGGATCTGGAGCGGGCGCCTCGTGTCTATGACGAGGTGGAGATCGGGCGCGGCCTCGATCTCGGGCCCTATGAGTTCACGGCCGAAGGGGTCGTGCGTTTTGCGCGCCTCTTCGATCCCCAGCCCTTCCACCTCGACGAGGGCGCGGCCGCTTCCGGCCCGTTCGGCGCGCTCGCGGCCTCGGGCTGGCACACGGCCTCGGCCTGGATGCGGCGCTTTGCGGCGCGACTCGACCGGATGGACGCCGCGGGAGGGCGACCGCAGATCAGCGTCTCGCCCGGCTCGCGCGACCTGAGATGGATGCGGCCGGTCTATGCCGGCGAGACGATCCGCTACGCGTCCGAGCCGATCGAGAAGCGGCCGCTCGCTTCGCGGCCGGGCTGGGGCGTGGTGTCGAGCCGCAACAGCGGCTGGAACGGCCGCGGCGAGCAGGTCTTCGAGTTCACCGGGAGCGCGTTCTGGGCGATGCGGGACGCGAACGGCGCGCCGTAGCGTCAGCCGCCCGCCAAGCCGAACACCTCCCGCGGCCGCTCCAGGCCTCGGAGCCGGTGCGCGCCGAGGCTGACGGCGGGGCGGCCGCAGGCCGCCGCGAAAGGCTCCGACATCACCAGCGGCCGGCCGAGTTGCCCGCACAGACCTTCGAGCCGCGAAGCCTCGTTCACGGCCGACCCGATCACTGTAAAGTCGAGCCGGGACCCGGCGCCGACATTGCCGTAGAACACCTCGCCGAGATGGAGCGCGACGTCGAGGTCGAGCGGCGGCGTCTCGGGATGGCCCTCGTTCACCCGGGCGTTCCGGCGGATCGCGTCCTCCGCGGCTGCGAGCGCCGCCGAGCAGGCGCGTGCCTGGTCCGCCGCGACAACCGGGAAGGCCGCCAGGAGCCCGTCACCGAGGAATTTCAGCACCTCCCCGCCGGCCTCCTCCACGGGCTCCGCCATGGCGGCCAGATGCTCGCCGAGCCGCGCGATGACGGCGGCCCCAGCCGCCTCCGTCGCGGCCGTGAAGCCGCGGAGATCGGCGAACATCAGGGCCGCCGTGACGCGGTGACCCTCGCCGCGCCGGATCTCTCCGCCGAGGACGCGGCGGCCGGCATCGTGCCCAATATAGGCCCCGAGCACCCGTTCCATGATCCCGGACAGCGCGATGCGGTAGGACGCGAGGGCGATGGCCGGCACGAGCGAGGTCAGGGCCGCGACCTCGCGCTCGCCGAACCCTCCGGCCCGGTCGGTCGCCGCCGAGACCGCGACCCCGAGAAGCGCGCTTCCCTCGGTGGTGAACTGGACGAGGTGCACGATGTAATCGGTGGCGCCCTCCTCCCGGCACGCCTCGAGAACCGCGAAACCCTCGGCGCTCGCGCGGTCCGTCAGACGCCAGCGGCGGGCGCGCGTGTTGGTCCGGAGCATCTCCGGAAAGGGGGAGGCCTGGTAGGCGGCCTCGAAACGTTCGTGCCCCATCTTCTGGGCCACAGCGCCGCGCCCGCGCAGCCAGACCACGTTCTCGCCGCGATTGACCGGGTCGAGCGTCGGGAAGGAGAGGTGCACGCGCGAGAGAGGCAGCCCCGTTGTGACGAGCCGCTCCGCGAGGCCGGCCACGAACAAGACGAGATCCTGCGCCCCGAGCCCCTGCTCGACGATCCAGCGCGAGACGGGATCGAGCTCGTCGAAACGCTCTGCCATGTCAGAGGCGGCCGGCGGGCCGATCCGGGAACAGCGTCGCGAGGCCGCTCCGGGTCGCGGGCGCGACGCCCCGTTCGGTGATGATCCCGGTCACCAGCCGGGCGGGGGTGACGTCGAAAGCCGGGTTCGCGGCCGCGCTGCCCGGGGCGGAGACCTGCACGGTCACGATTTCGCCCGCCTCGCTCCGGCCGGTCACGTGCGTGACCTCGCGCGCGCTCCGCTCCTCGATCGGGATCTCGGCCACGCCGTCGCCGAGCGACCAGTCGATGGTGGAGGACGGGAGCGCCGCATAGAACGGCACTCCGTTATCGTAGGCCGCGAGCGCCTTCAGGTAGGTGCCGATCTTGTTCGCCACATCGCCGGACGCGGTGGTGCGGTCGGATCCGACAATGCAGAGGTCGACCCGGCCGTGCTGCATCATGTGGCCGCCGGCATTGTCGGCCACGATCGTGTGCGGGACGCCGCGCCCGCCGAGCTCGTAGGCGGTCAAAGCCGCGCCCTGGTTCCTGGGCCGGGTCTCGTCGACCCAGACATGGACCGGGACGCCCTCCTCATGCGCGACGTAGATCGGGGCGAGCGCGGTCCCCCATTCGACGGCCGCGAGCCAGCCGGCATTGCAATGGGTGAGGACGTTGACCGCCCTCCCGGTCCGGTGGTGGACGTCGCGGATCAGGGCCGCGCCGTGCTCCCCGATCGCCCGGCACGTGGCCACATCCTCCTCGGCCAAAGCGGCCGCGAGCCGGTAGGCGGCCGCCACCCTGTCGTTCACCTCCGGCCGGCGGAGCGCCGCCGCCATTCGGTCGAGCGCCCAGCGCAGGTTCACGGCCGTCGGCCGCGTCGCCGCGAGCGTCTCGACGGCCCGCTCGATGCCCTCGCCGGACGCATCCTCGCGCATGGCGAGCGCAAGCCCATAGGCGGCCGTGACCCCGATCAGCGGCGCGCCCCGCACCACCATGGTCCGGATAGCGTCCGCGGCCTCAGTGAGCGTCGTCAGACGCTTCACGACGAGCTCGTGCGGCAGCCGGGTCTGGTCGATGACCTCGAAGGTGGCGCCGTCCGGGGCGAGCCAGATGGTGCGGGTGGGGCTGCCGACGACGTTCACGATCCGCTCCCTCGATGGCGCCGCTCTCGACGCCTCACGTCGGTGGGTGACCGAATGGGTTCAAGGTCCGGACGCCAAGGTTGTCGAAATCGCGGACGTTCCGCGTGACAACCGTCAGGCCATGTGCGTTCGCCGTGGCCGCGATCATGGCGTCCTCGATGAGATCGCCCGAGCGGCGATGCATGAGCTTAGCCCAGAGGCGGAACGCGCGGGCATCCATAGGCAGGACATTGAAGGTCTCGGCCACCTGATCGAGCCAATCCTCGATCTCCGCAGCCTTCTTCGGATCGTGATCCCGCGCCGACTCGACGCCGGCCTGCAACTCACCAATCGTAACCGCAGAGAGATGGAGATCCTCGTCGGCAACGCTGTCCAGCCAGGCGAGAACCGCGCCGTGCGGCCGCGCCCTCCGCAACTCAGACACGACGTTGGTATCGAGAAGGAACATGCGTCTCAGTCGAGGAGCTCTGGCGAGCGCCGCCTCCGATGTCCGCGCTTGTGCAGGGGCAGGTCTGTTCGAGGTGCTGCCGCAAGGAGCAGTTCCTTCAGCGTCTTGCGGGCCGCCGCGCCCTCCATCCTGCGCCAATGCTTCATCGGTACAAGCACCGCGGCCTCGACCCCTCGCTTCGTGACCACTTGCGGACCTTCTCGCAGACAGCGATCGAGGAGCTCGCTGAAACGAGACTTTGCATCCTGCACGGGCCAAGCTGCCACTGACATACCCCGAGTCAACTAGTCAGCGAACTAGTCTGGTTCGTGGCTCGAGGCAAGCCTTGTTGGCTGTAGTTAGTACCCTTCGAAGCTCATCAGCGTGCGTACCTCCACGCCCTCGGCCCGCAGCTTCGCGGCCCCGCCGAGGTCCGGCAGGTCGATGACGAAGCAGGCTGCCACGATGTCGGCCCCGATCTGGCGCAGAAGCTGGACCGCCGCCATGGCGGTGCCGCCCGTCGCGATGAGATCGTCGACCAGGACCACGCGCTCTCCCCTGACGAGCGCGTCGGCATGCATCTCGATCTCGTCCGAGCCGTATTCGAGCAGGTAGGAGACCCGCACGGTCTGGTGGGGCAGCTTGCCCTTCTTGCGGATCGGCACGAAGCCGGCCGAGAGCTGGTGCGCCACCGCCCCGCCGAGGATGAAGCCGCGCGCCTCGATCCCGGCGACCTTGTCGGCCTTGCCGCCGGCATAGGGATGGACGAGTTCGTCGACCGCGCGCCGGAAAGCGCGGGCGTCGCCGAGCAGGGTCGTGATGTCCCGGAACATGATGCCGGGCTTCGGGTAGTCGGGAATGGTCCGGACGGACGCCCGCAAATCCGTCATGACGCCCTGATCCATCCTGCCTGATCCCCTATGCCGCCGAAGCCTTAGCAACCCCGAGGAGCCCCCGCCAATGGCCGATCCGAACTCCTACCGCGTCACCGTGACCGACATCGACGTCCCGTTCGGGCGGCTCGTCGCCTTCTTCGTCAAGGCGAGCCTCGCCGCAATCCCGGCCGCGATCATCGTCTGGCTTGTGATCTGGCTGATCGGGGCGATCGTCCTCGCCGTGCTCGGCCTCCCGATCCGCCCACCGAGGTTCTGACGCGATCAGGCGACGCGATTAGGCGACGCGATCAGGCTTTGGCCGAGCACCCGCCCCGCCACCGCGTCGAGCTTCGCCACGAGGCCGGGATCGCGGGCGGCCGGGGCGGTCATGATCGCGTGCTCCAGCGACCGGTCCGACCCGACCGGGCACGGCTCGTGCTCGGCCGGGAAATCGCGCGCAAGCCGCGACACGAGCCTCGCCGCGGCGCCGGCATTGGCCTGCACGACCGCGATTACGTCCGAGACTTCGACCGCGTGGTGGTCCGGGTGCCAGCAATCGTAATCGGTCACCATGGCGATGGTCGCATAGGTGATCTCCGCCTCTCGGGCGAGCTTGGCCTCCGGCATGTTGGTCATGCCGATCACCTCATAGCCGGCCGCCCGGTAAGCGAGGGACTCGGCGAGCGAGGAGAATTGCGGCCCCTCCATGCACACATACGTGCCGCCGCGATGGACTGTCAGCCCCTCGGCCTTCGCGACCTCGGCGATGCGGCCCTGCAGGCGGGGACCGATCGGGTGGGCCATCGAGACATGCGCCACGCAGCCCGCGCCGAAGAAGGAGCTCTCCCGCCGGTGGGTCCGGTCGACGAACTGGTCGACGAGCACGAAGCGGCCGGGCGGCAGCTCCTCGCGGAAGGAGCCGCAGGCCGAGACCGACACGAGGTCGGTCACGCCGGCGCGCTTCAGGACGTCGATATTCGCCCGGTAGTTGATGTCGGACGGCGACAGCCGATGACCGCGCGCGTGCCGGGGCAGGAACACCACGCTCGTGCGGCCGATGCGGCCGATGCGGAGCGCGTCCGAGGGCTCGCCCCACGGCGAGGCGATCCGCTCCTCTCGAGCGTCCTCCAGGCCCGGGAGGTCGTAGAGCCCGGAGCCACCAATCACGCCGAGGACGGCCGGGGTCATGGCGGGGTCGTCATTCCGGACGCGCGACGCGCGATCCGGAACCCACGTTGAGCAGCCGCACAGATGTTCGTGGGTTGCACGCTGTTCGCGCGCCCCTTCGCGTCCGGGCTCAGCGCCACCCGGAATGACACAGCATCAGCCCGTGGGGCCGAGCGGCGCGGTGCCGGGCAGGCCCTCCGCCTCGCCGCCAACCTTCGCCCAAACCTTCTTCTTCGCGTACCAGACGCCGTAGGAAAGGACAGCGAGGAAGATCAGGACCATGAGTCCGGTGCGCTTGCGCTGCTCGAGCGAGGGCTCGGCCGCCCACATCAGAAAGGCTGCCATGTCCTTCGCGTATTGATCAACCGTCTCCGGCGCAGGGCTCTTGCCGTCGGGGCCCTTCGGGTACTCGACCTGGCCGTCAGAGAGCGGCTTCGGCATGGCGATGATATGGCCGGGGAAGTACTTATTGTAGTAGCCGCCCGGCGGAACGGTGACGTCGGCTGGTGGCTCCTCGTAGCCGACGAGGAGCGCCCGGATGTAGTCCGGCCCGTGTTCCTGATAGGCCAGAAAGGGAAGGGTGTCGAAGACGAACCACGGGAAGCCGCGCTCGTAGCTCCGGGCCTTGGCCATGACCTGGAGCGCGGGGGGCGCCTTGCCGCCGTTCGCGGCCGCGGCCGCGTTCTCGTTCGGGAAGGTCCAGGGAATGTTGTCGGCCGGCCGGGCTGGCCGCTCGAACATCTCACCCGAATCGTTCGGGCCATCCTGGACCTTGTACTCGGCCGCGAGCGCCGTGACCTGGGCGATTGAGAATTGCGGGCCCCCGTTTTGCGCCAGCGTGCGGAACGGAATCTTGAGCTGATGGCAGGCCTGGCACACCTCCCGATACACCTTGAATCCGCGCTGGACCTGCGCCCGGTCGTAGGCCCCAGTGATGCCGGAAAAGCTCCAGCTCTGGCGCGGGGGTTGGGGCGTGCCCTCGGCCGCGCCGGCCGGCATCGCCAGCGTGGTCGCGAGAGTGCTCACCATGACGAGGCCTGCGGCCGCAACCCATGCTCGTGCGTTCGTCATCATCTTCGGTCCCACACCCGTCCCGCTCAGCCCTTGGTCGAGGGTTCTGCGGCAGCCCCGACCGGCAGGCCGGCCCCGCCCCGGTTGCCAAGCACCGTCTCCAGGATCGAGGCGGGAAGCGGCTTCGGGGTCTCGTACAGGCCGAGCAGCGGCAGGATCACGATGAAGTGCAGGAAGTACCAAGTCGTGCAGATGCGCGAGGCGATCACGTAGCCGCCTTCGGGCGGCTTCGAGCCGAGCCAGCCGAGCAGCACCACGACCGCGCAGAAGACCCAGAAGAACTGCCGGTAGAGCGGCCGGTAATTGGCCGACCGTACCCGGGAGAGGTCGAGCCAGGGCAGGAAGGCGAGGATGATGACCGCGCCGCCCATGGCTACAACGCCGCCGAGCTTGTCCGGGATCGCCCGCAGGATGGCGTAGAAGGGCAGGAAATACCATTCCGGCACGATATGGGCCGGCGTCACGCCCGGATTGGCGGGGACGTAGTTGTCGGCATGTCCAAGGTAGTTCGGCACGAAGAACACGAACCAGGCAAAGAACATCATGAAGATGAGGGTCGCGAAGACGTCCTTGATGGTGGCGTAGGGTGTGAACGGCACCGCGTCCTTGCCCGACTTTATCGGAACGCCGGTCGGGTTGTTCTGCCCCGTGACGTGCAGGGCCCAGACGTGCAACACGACCACGCCGACGATCATGAAGGGCAGGAGATAGTGGAGGGCGAAGAAGCGGTTCAGCGTCGGGTTGCCGACCGAGTAGCCGCCCCAGAGCAAGGACACGATAGTGTCGCCGACGAGCGGGATGGCCGAGAACAGGTTCGTGATCACCACCGCGCCCCAGAGGCTCATCTGCCCCCAGGGCAGCACGTAACCCATGAAGGCCGTCGCCATCATTAGGAGGAAGATGATGACGCCGAGGATCCACAGGATCTCGCGCGGCGCCTTGTACGAGCCGTAATACATGCCGCGGAAGATGTGAATGTACACCGCCACGAAGAACATCGAAGCGCCGTTGGAATGCAGGTATCGGAGGAGCCAGCCGTAGTTCACGTTGCGCATGATGTGCTCGACGGACTCGAAGGCCATCTTCGATTCCGGCACGTAATGCATGGCGAGCCAGATGCCGGTCACGATCTGGGCGCCCAGCATGAACATCAGGATCGCCCCGAAGGTCCAGAAATAGGTGAGATTGCGGGGCACCGGGAAGGCGATGAAGGAGGAGTGGATGAGCCCGCCGATCGGCAGCCGGCTCTCGAACCACCGGCCGAGTGCGCTCTTCGGGACGAATGTGGTGGCGTGATCGCTCATGGACGTGCCTTGATCTCGGTCCCGGTCTTCGGCTTCAGGCGGCCGTCGCGGCCTTGGGGGCCACCTTGGCTTCCTCGCCGATCCGGACCTTCGTGTCCGACACGAAGGTGTAGGGCGGGATCGGCAGGTTGATCGGCGCGGGCCCACCCCGGATGCGGCCCGACGTGTCGAAGACAGAGCCGTGGCAGGGGCACGCCCAGCCCTTGTAAGGCCCCTCGTTGCCGAGCGGCACGCAGCCAAGATGGGTGCAGCTGCCGTACACGACGAGGAAGTTGGCGTGACCCTGCTTCACCCGCGCCGAGTCGGGCTGAGGGTCGGGCAGGCTGGCGACGTTCACATCTTGGGCGGCCTTGATCTCGGCCTCGGTGCGGTGACGCACGAAGATCAGCTTGCCGCGCCAGAACACTTTGACGATCTGCCCGGCCGCGATCGGGCCGAGATCCACGTCCACGGGCGCGCCGGCCGCGATCGTCTCGGCGTCGGGCGCAAGTGACGAGACGAACGGCCACGCGGCGGCCGCAGCCCCGACCGCCCCGGCCGCGCCCGTCGCGATCAGGAGGAAATCGCGCCGCGTCGCAGGAGGGCTTGAGGTGGCGATCGTGGCCAAGGCGGGCTCCAAGCGGTCCAAGTTCATCGGGCATCCGACGCGGTCGGCGCCGCCGCGAGGCTGTCCGTCAGTGGGCGACTGAGCATCCGGACGCCTGCATGGCAATGCGACGGAGGGTCACCCGAGACGGGTCTTTGGCATGGTTCAAAACGGCTGTCCACGGCGCCCGGACGCCCTACGGGGGGACGCGGCGCCCCCTGCTCTACGCCCTTCCTACTCGGCCGCCTCGGCTATCGCATCACCCTCCGCGAGGAAGCCTCCCGATTGCCGCCGCCAGAGCCGGGCGTAGAGGCCTCCCCGGGCCAGGAGCTCGGCGTGGCTCCCCTCCTCGACGATGCGGCCCTCATCCACCACGACCAGCCGGTCGAGCGCCGCGATGGTGGAGAGGCGGTGCGCGATCGCGATCACCGTCTTGCCCTCCATCAGGGTGTGCAGCGCGTCCTGGATCGCGGCCTCGATCTCCGAATCGAGCGCGGAGGTCGCCTCGTCGAGGACAAGGATCGGGGCGTCCTTGAGGATCACCCGGGCGATCGCGATGCGTTGGCGCTGCCCGCCCGAGAGCTTCACGCCGCGCTCGCCGACATGGGCGTCGTAGCCGCGCCGGCCCTTGTGATCCTCGAGCGTGGCGATGAACCCCTCGGCATGGGCGAGGCGGGCCGCCTCGACGATCTCGGCCTCGCCGACACCCGGGCGGCCATAGGCGATGTTGTCCCGGATGGACCGATGCAGCAGCGAGGTGTCCTGGGTCACGACCCCGACCTGCCGCCGCAGGGAATCCTGGGACACGGCCGCGATGTCCTGCCCGTCGATCAGGACCCGCCCGCCCTCGAGATCATGGAGCCGGATAAGGAGGGAGGTGATGGTCGTCTTGCCGGCCCCGCTCGGGCCGACGAGCCCGACCTTCTCGCCCGGCCGGACCCGCAGGCTGAGCCTTTCGATGACGCCGTCCTCGCGACCGTAATTGAAGGTGACGTCCTCGAAGCGGATCTCGCCCCGCGGCACGACGAGGTCGGGCGCGCCGGGCCTGTCCACGATGGCGTGCGGCCGGGCGATGGTCGACATCGATTCCTGGATCACGCCGACATTCTCGAAGACGCCCCGGACGGTCTGCATGACCCAGCCCGACATGGCGAGGATGCGCATCACGAGCGCGAGTCCCGCCGCCACCTCGCCGCTCGTCATGGAGCCGCGCGACCAGAGCAGCAGCGACAGGCCGGCCGTGGCGGCGAGGAGCAGGCTGTTCATCACCGACAGGAGCGCGGTCGCGCCCGTGATGAGCCGCATCAGATCGAGGAAGGCCCCCATCCAGCGCTCGAGCGCCTCGCGCACCGAGGAGCGCTCGTCGTCCGCGCGGGCGAAGAGCTTGACGGTGAGGATGTTCGTGTAGCTGTCGACCACCCGTCCGACCATGATCGAGCGCGCGTCGGCATTGGCGAGCGAGCGCGCCTGGGCGCGCGGCACGAAGAACCACATGAGACCGAGATAGGCCGCCATCCAGAGCGCCATCGGGAGGGCGAGCCACAGGCTGATCGACCCGAACAGCCCGAGCGCCGCCACCGCGAAGATCGCGACATAGGTCAGGGTGTCGAGGACCGTGACCGCGAGCTCGCGGATCGCCGGCCCGACCTGGGTGATACGGTTCGCGAGACGTCCCGCGAAATCGGCCTGGAAGTAGCCGAGGGCGTGGCCGAGCGTGTAGGCATGCGTGCGCCACCTGACCATCGTGGTCGATTGCGGCACGATGATCTGGTTCGACACCGCCTCGTGCGCGGTCATCAGGATCGGCCGCACGACGACGATCAGCGCCGCCGCCGCGGCCAGCGCCGCGCCATGCTCGGAGACGAGGCTGTCCCCTGTCGAGCGGGCGAGCAGGTCCACGAACCAGCCGATCGCGAGGTAGAGGCCGGATTCGAAGACGCCCACCGCGACCGAGAGGGCGAAGAGGCCGATGAGCCAGCCGCGGATCGGTCGCAGGTAGTGCCAGGTGAAGCGGCTGACCGTCCGGGGCGGCATCTCGTTCTCGTCGAACGGCGCGAACGGGTCGATCAGCTTTTCGAGGGGGCGCAGCATGGCCGGTGTCTTGTCTCCACGCCGTCATTCCGGGGCGAGCGAAGCGAGAACCCGGAACCCACGGCAATCGATCGGCAACGGGTGGGGTTCCGGGGCCTGCGCAGCACCGCTTCGCGCTGCAGCGCGCCCGGAATGACACCGCTGAAAATGGGAACGGCACCCGAAGGTGCCGTTTCTGTTGCTAGGCTTTCCCGAGCCCCGTTCGGTCACGCCGCGAGGCGGACCTCACGCATGTCAACGTTGTCGTTGGCAGTTGTGGTTTTGCACTATCAGGGCCGTAGCTCAGCCCAATCGCAGCCTAGCCTTTATCGCGCCTAGTCGAACCCAAGTCGTCCCCCTCATCAGCCCGCCTGCCTGACGGGCGCCCGGCCGAACGGGCTGATGGTGGAGACGGCGGGAATTGAACCCGCGTCCTAAACGCCTATTCCACTCTGCCTCTACGATCATAGCCGGGTTGCCCCGACCCGCCGAATATAGGCGAAAGCGCCGGCCGTTCAAGCCGGTCGCGCGCCTTGCGCCCAGGCCAGCGCTCCCGCGGCGGCCGCGGCGCCGGTCGCGAAACAGGCCTGCAGGAGGTAGCCGCCGGTCGGGGCCTCCCAGTCGAGCATCTCGCCGGCCGCGAACAGGCCGGGCCTCGCCCGCAGCATGAAGCGCTCGTCGAGCGCCTCGAACCGGATGCCGCCCGCGCTGGAGATGGCGCGCTCCAGGCCCGCAATGCCGGAGAGGGGGACCGGCACGGCCTTGATCAGCGCGGCGAGCTCGGCCGGCTCGACCGGAAGCTCGCGCTGCGCTTCTCGCAGGAGCGCAATCCCGACCGGCGGCAGGCCGGCCGCCTTGCGCAGGAACGTCGAGGCCGAGCGCTTGCCGCGAGGCGCCCCGAGCGCTCGGGCGAGTTCCGCAACTGGGAGATCGGGCCGCAGGTCGACCGCGATGTGAACCTCGCCGACCCCGTCGAGCGCATCTCGCACGAGGCCGGACAGCCCGTAAACGGGCCCGCCTTCGAGCCCGGACGCCGTCACGACGGCCTCGCCCCGGCACGTCTCGCCAGAGAACGAGAGGGCGATCCGCTTCAAGGGCTCTCCGGCGAAGCGCGACCGGAACATCTCCGACCATGGGACCTGCAGCCCGCAATTCGCGGGCCGGAGCGGGCTCGTCACGACGCCCTCCCTTTCGAGGGTCGGGACCCAGCCTCCGTCGGCCCCGAGGCGCGGCCAGCTCGCGCCGCCGAGCGCCAGGATCGTGGCGGCCGGGGCCGGCGCGACGATCGGCCCGGCCGGGGTGTCGAAGGCGACCCCGCCGGCCGTGAACCCCGTCCAGCGGCGCCGGAACGCGAACGCGACCCCGAGCCCGTCGAGTCGCCGCAGCCAGGCCCGCAGGAGCGGCGAGGCCTTCCAGCCGCGCGGGAAGACGCGGCCGCTCGATCCGACGATCGTGGTCTCGCCGAGACCGTCCGCCCAGGCTCGGAGCCGCTCGGGCGGAAACGCCTCCAGGGCCGGCCGGAGCGCGGGGCCGGCCGAGCGGTAGCGGGTCATGAATGGCTCGAACGGCTCGGTATGGGTGAGGTTCAGGCCGCCGCGTCCGGCCATCAGGAGCTTCCGGCCGGCGGACGGCATCCGGTCGTAGACCGTGACCGGGACGCAGCTCGCCGCGAGGGTCTCGGCCGCCATCAGGCCGGCCGGCCCGGCGCCGATCACGGCGAAGCCGGTCTGGATGGGCGGGGCATCGGATGAAATCATTGTCCTCCATGCCGTCGTGCCCGGACGGCGCGCAACCCAGCCCGCCGCGGGCCACGTTCCCGACTGGTCAGGGAGGTCCAGGATGAAGCCGATCTGCGTACGGGCAGACGACGTCACTGCTGCCCGGCCCACCCTGGCCCGCTGCGGAGGCCACTTTCCGCGCGCGACCGTGCTGCACCAAGCGCTCGGCGGCGGCGGCCTCTTCGTGGGCGACGTCCTTCAAGGTCTGCCAGGACCGGCGTTGGGTCAGCTTCATGTGACGCGGGCGGTCTGCTAATCCGTCCGGATGCGTGAGAACGGAACCGACCCGGGAGCCGACGAGGGTCGGGAGGAGCCCTCCGGGCTGCCCGCGCAGGCGCCCGACCCGGCGCGCGTCACGCCGATGATGGCGCAGTTCCTGGAGATCAAGGCCGCGCATCCGGACAGCCTCCTGTTCTACCGGATGGGCGACTTCTACGAGCTGTTCTTCGCGGATGCCGAGGTCGCGAGCCGCGCGCTCGGGATCGTGCTGACCCGGCGCGGCAAGCACGCGGGACAGGACATCCCCATGTGCGGGGTGCCGCTCGAGCGCGGCGACGACGCCCTCGCCCGACTGATTGCGGCCGGCCACCGGGTCGCGGTGTGCGAGCAGATCGAGGACCCGGCTGAGGCGAAGAAGCGCGGCGGCAAGTCGGTGGTGCAGCGCGCCGTCATGCGCCTCGTCACCCCGGGCACCCTCACCGAGGAGCGGCTGCTCGACCCTGCCCGCCCGAACCGGCTCGCGGCGGTGGCGCGCCGGCGCGCCGCCGAGGGAGGGTGGTGCTACGGCATCGCCCATCTCGACATCTCGACCGGGCGGTTCGGGGTGTCGGAAACGGACGGGACCGGGCTCGGGGCCGCGCTCGCCCGGCTCGACCCGCGCGAGATCGTGGTCCCGGACACGATCCACGAAGATCCGGACCTCCGAGCCTTCTGGCGCGAGACCGCGGCCGCGGTGACCCCGGTGGCCCGGGACGGGATCGATCCGGGCTCGGCCGAGCGCCGGCTCAAGGCGTTCTTCGGCGTCGCGACGCTCGACGCCTTCGGGTCCTTCACCCGGGCGGAGGTCGCGGCCGCGGGCGCGGCTCTCGCCTATGTCGAGCGCACCCAGTTCGACGAGCGCCCGAGGCTCTCCCCGCCGACGCGCGAGGAAGGCGGGGCGACGCTCCTGATCGACCCCGCCAGCCGGGCCAATCTCGAGCTCAGCCGCACGGGGGCCGGCGAGCGCGCCGGCAGCCTCCTCCACGCGGTCGACCGGACTGTCACGGCGTCGGGCGCGCGGCTGCTGGCCGAGCGCCTGGCCGGCCCGCTGACCGATGCGGCCGCGATCGCGGCCCGGCAGGACGCCGTGGCTCGCCTCGTCGCCGACCGCGACCTCCGGGCGCGGCTCCGCGACGAGCTCGCGGCCGCTCCGGATTTCGCCCGCGCCCTCGCCCGCCTGGCGGTCGGCCGCGGCGGCCCGCGCGACCTCGCCTGCCTGCGGGACGGGTGTCAGGCCACCGGCTCGACCGCCGCCGCCCTGGCGGCCGGCGCGGCCGGGGCGGGCGACCTGCCGGCGGAGCTCGCCACGGCGGCTGCAACGCTGGCCGCGCTCGACCCGGCGCTGGGCGAGGAGCTCGCGGCGGCGCTCGCCGAGGCCCAGCCGCTGAACCGCCGGGACGGCGGCTTCATCCGGAGCGGCCACGACGCGGCGCTGGACGAGGCCCGCACGCTCGCGACCGATTCCCGCCGCGTGGTCGCCGCGCTCCAGGCCCGGTACGCGGCCGAGACCGGCTGCCGCACGCTCCGCATCAAGCATAACGGCATGCTGGGCTTCTTCGTCGAGGTGCCGAGCGCGACCGGCGAGACCTTCCTCCGGGGCGAGCACCGCGCCACCTTTGTGCACAGGCAGTCGATGGCCGGCGCGATGCGGTTCACGACGGCGGAGCTCGGCGAGCTCGAGGCGAAGATCGCGTCGGCGGGCGAGCGGTCGCTCCGGATCGAGCTCGCCCATTTCGACGCGCTGGCCGCGAAGGCCGCGACCCTGGCCGGCCCCCTCGCGGCCGCGGCCGACGCGCTCGCCGCCATCGACGTCGCGGCCGGGCTCGCGGACCTCGCGGCCGACCTCGCCTGGTCGCGCCCGCAGGTCGAGAACGGCCTCGCGTTCCGGGTCGAAGGGGGGCGGCACCCGGTCGTCGAGGCGGCGCTCCGGCGCGACGGCGCGCCCTTCATCGCCAACGACTGCGACCTCGGCGTTCCGGCCGGCCCCGGCCGCATCCTGCTCGTAACCGGGCCCAACATGGGCGGCAAGTCGACCTACCTGCGCCAGGCCGCCCTCATCGTGGTCCTGGCCCAGATGGGGTCTTTCGTGCCGGCGGCTTCGGCGGCGATCGGGATCGTGGACCGGTTATTCTCGCGCGTCGGGGCCGCGGACGACCTCGCCCGCGGGCGCTCCACCTTCATGGTCGAGATGGTGGAGACGGCCGCGATCCTGAACCAGGCCACCGCCCGATCCCTCGTCATCCTCGACGAGATCGGGCGCGGCACGGCGACCTTCGACGGCCTCTCGATCGCCTGGGCCGCGATCGAGCACCTGCACGAGGAGACCCGCTGCCGGGCGCTCTTCGCCACCCATTACCACGAGCTCACCGCGCTCGCCGGCCGCCTGCCCCGGCTCGCCAACGCGACCCTCCGGGTCACCGAGTTCGAGGGGGACGTCGTGTTCCTGCACGAGGTCGTGCCCGGTGCGGCCGACCGCTCCTACGGGCTTCAGGTGGCGCGCCTCGCGGGGCTGCCGCCCGCGGTGGTGGCGCGCGCGAAGACCATCCTGACCGAGCTCGAGCGGAACGACCGCGAGCGGCCGAGGGCCGCCCTGGTCGACGACCTGCCCCTGTTCGCCGCCGCCCGCGCCGCGCCGCCTCCGGCCCCGCTCACCGATCCGCTGCGCGACACGCTCGCCGCCATCGACCCGGACGAGCTGACGCCGCGCGAGGCGCTGGAGGCGCTGTATCGGCTCAAGGCCGAGGCTTGAGTTGATTCGGCCGCGCGGGAGGAACCTGTGTTTCGGCCCGCCGTTCGTCCCGAGGTGGAGCGGGGAGGAACGCCATGAGTGACGTCACGTATCAGGTCGTCGAGCACGACGGCGGCTGGGCCTATAAGCTCGGCGACGTCTTCTCCGAGACGTTTCCGAGCCACGACGACGCCCGCAAGGCCGCCGACCGGGTCGCACTTGAGCAACGCGCACCCGGCGAGACGGAGGCGATCCGCTACCAGGACGCGTCCGGCAAGTGGCACGACGAGATGGCGTCGGGGAGCGATCGGCCCTCGACGGACGTGGTCGGCTAGCCGGTCACCCGAGCGAGCGCCCGATCGCCTCGAACTTCTCCGCCCGGTGCCGGCGGAGGTCGTCGGGGCTCATGCCGGCCAGTTGGGCAAAGGCCCGCTCGACGGCATCCCCGGCCCGCTGAACCAGCGTGTCCGGATCGCGGTGCGCGCCTCCGACGGGCTCCGGCACGATCTCGTCGATTACCCCGAAGCGTTGCAGGTCCTGCGCGGTGATCTTCATGGCGATGGCGGCGTCCTGGGCGCGGGTCGGATCGCGCCACAGGATCGAGGCCGCGCCCTCGGGCGAGATGACGCTGTAGACCGAGTGCTCCAGCATCAGCACCTTGTTCGCGGTCGCGATCGCGATTGCGCCACCTGAGCCGCCCTCGCCGATGATGAGGGCCACGTTCGGCGACCCCAGCGCCAGGCAGGCCTCGGTCGATCGCGCGATGGCCTCGGCCTGGCCGCGCTCCTCGGCGTCGATGCCCGGATAGGCGCCGGCCGTGTCCACGAACGAGATCACCGGCAGGCCGAACCGGTCGGCCATCTCCATCAGCCGGGCGGCCTTGCGGTAGCCTTCGGGGCGCGCCATGCCGAAATTGTGCCGGATGCGGGTCTCGGTCGTGTGGCCCTTCTCCTGGCCGATGATGCAGACGGGCTCGCCCCGGAAGCGGCCGAACCCGGCCACGATCGCCTCGTCCTCGCCGAACTTGCGGTCGCCCGAAAGCGGCGTGAACTCGGTCAGGAGCCGCTGGCAATAGCCGACGAAGCGCGGCCGATCCGGGTGCCGGGCGACGAGCGTCTTCTGCCAGGGCGTCAGGGCGCCGTAGAGCTCCTTCAGGGCCGCGTCGGCCTTGACCTCCAACCGGGCGATGTCGTCGGAGATCGCGACCGCATCGCCGCTTTCCCCCAGCACGCGCAGTTCCTCGACCTTAGCCTCGAGCTCGGCGACGGGCTTCTCGAAATCCAGGAAGGCGCGCATCGGGCGTGGGGGTTCCGCCGAGGCGAGCGATGCCTCACGACCGCCCGGAGTTAAGCCGGCCCGCTCCTCTGTTCAACCCAGACCTTTCAGTGGAAGACGTAGAGCCCGGCGAGACCAGCCGACCCGACCAGGATGCGCCACCACGCGAAAGGCGCGAAGCCGTGTCGCGAGATGTAGTCGAGCGCGAACTTGACGACGATCAGCCCGGCCACGAACGCCGCCACGAACCCGATCGCGATCATTACGACATCGTTGAAGGCCAGGAGCCGGTAGCTCTTCAGGAGGTCGTACGCGAAGGCGCCCGCCATGGTGGGCATGGCGAGAAAGAAGGAGAACTCGGCCGCGGAGCGCTTGTCGGCCCCGAGCAGCATGGCGCCGACGATCGTCGCGCCCGATCGCGACACGCCCGGGATCATGGCGAGGCATTGGGTGAAGCCGATGCCGAGATACATGGGCAGCGAAAACGTCGTCGCATCCGTGTAGCGCGGCTTCAGCGGCAGCTGGTCGATCACGATCAGGACAAGCCCCCCCACCACGAGCGAGATGCAGACGATCAGAGGATTGAACAGCAGGCCCTTGATGAATCCGTGCAGCAGGGCGCCGATCACGGCCGCGGGCAGGAAGGCGACCAGCACGCCGAGCACGAAGCGGCGCGCCTCTGCGCTCCGGGGCAGGTCGAGCGCGATCCGCAGGAGCCGGCCGAAATAGACGGACAGGATCGCCAGGATGGCGCCGAGCTGGACTAGGACCGCGAAGGTCTTGTCAGCGTCGCCGTCGAGCCCGAAGAAGTGCTGGACCAGCAGCAGATGCCCGGTGGACGAGACCGGGAGGAACTCGGTGCCGCCTTCGACAATTCCGAGGAACAGGGCCTGCCACCACTGCGTCGCGCCCATATCGTCACCCGCCCGCGATCAGTCGTTGCGCTCAGCGCGCCGCGACCCCCAGCCATAGAGCGGTATGGTTAGCGCCGCGTTAACCGGAGCGCCGGCCGGGACGCCGGGCCGAAAGCCTCGCGCCCTGGGTTACCGCCCGTTAACCCCGCACCGGCTTAGTCGCCTCGACCCCGACCCCTCCTCCATCGTTGCGCAATGGCCGTTCTGCACCACCACGCCTTCTGTCCGCATTCGCGCTTCGTCCGGCTCGCGCTCGGCGAGATGGGGCTGGAACCGCAGACCGCCGAGGAGCGGCCCTGGGCGCGCGAGGCGAGCTTTCTCCTGATGAACCCGTCCGGCACGACGCCGGTCTTCCTGGAGAACGAGATCGCGATCCCGGGCGCGGGCGTGATCGCCGAGTATCTCGATGAAACCCGCGGGCTCGCGCTCGCCGGCCGTCGGCTCCTGCCGGCCGATCCGGCCGGACGCGTCGAGGTGAGGCGTCTGCTCGAGTGGTTCAACGCCAAGTTCTACGACGAGGTCACGGGCTACCTGGTCACGGAGAAGATCTTCAAGCGCTACGGCGGCGGCTCGCCGGACGCGGCCATGATCCGGGCGGCCCGGACCAACCTGCGCTATCATCTGCGCTATATCGGGTATCTCTCGGCGAACCGGAACTGGCTCGCGGGCGACGATCTGAGCTATGCCGACCTCGCGGCGGCGGCGCATCTCTCCTGCGCGGATTACCTCGGCGACGTGCCATGGGACGAGGACGAGACGGCGAAGGACTGGTACGCGCGGGTGAAATCGCGCCCGGCCTTCCGCGCGCTGTTGGCGGACCGGATCCCCGGCATGGCGCCGCCGAGCCATTACGCCGACCTGGACTTCTGACCGGAGAGGCCCTGAAGGCCGCCCTCGCCGAGCGCGCCCGTGCGCTCGGCTTCGACCTGATCCGGGCGACGACGCCCGACGCCATCCCGGAAGCGCGGGAGCGGCTGGGGGCTTGGCTCGCCGAGAGGCATCACGGCGGGATGGGCTGGATGGCGGCCGCGCCGGAGCGGCGGGCGAGCCCGGGCGCGCTGTGGTCGGAGGTGCGGAGCATCCTCATGCTGGGCGTGAGCTACGCGCCGCCCGGCAATCCGCTGGACGGGCTCGCCCATCCGGACAAGGGCCTCGTCGCCGCCTATGCGGCGCGCCGCGACTACCACGACGTCATCAAGGGCCGGCTGAAGGAGCTCGCGGGCTATCTGGCGGCGCGCGCCGGCGCGGACGTGAAGGTGTTCGTGGACACCGCGCCAGTGATGGAGAAGCCGCTCGCGGCCGCGTCCGGGCTCGGCTGGACCGGCAAGCATTCCGTCGTGGTGTCGCGCCAGCACGGCTCGTGGCTGTTGCTCGGCGCGATCTTCACCACGGCCGCGCTGCCGGCGGACGAGCCCGAGCCCGACAGGTGCGGCACCTGCACGCGCTGCCTCGACATCTGCCCGACGGACGCGTTCGTCGGGCCGTACCGGCTCGATGCCCGGCGCTGCATCGCCTATCTGACGATCGAGCACCAAGGGCACATCCCGGCCGAGTTCAGGCCGGCGATCGGCAACCGCGTCTTTGGCTGCGACGATTGCCTGGCGGTCTGCCCGTGGAACAAGTTCGCGGAGGCGGCGAGCGACGCCCGCATGGCGTTCCGCGACGACCTCTCGGCCCCGCCCTTGCGCGAGCTCGCCCGCCTCGATGACGCGGCCTTCCGCACGCGGTTCGCGGGAACGCCGGTGAAGCGAACCGGACGCGACCGCGTGGTCCGAAACGTGTTGATCGCCATCGGCAACTCGGGCAACGCCGGCCTTGCGGAGGAAGCGGTGCGGCTGCTGGATGACCCGTCAGCGCTGGTCCGCGCGATGGCCGTGTGGGCGGTCGCACAGCTCTGCCCACCGGAGCGCGTGAAGGCGCTGCGGCGGGACCGGATGGGTGAAGCGAACGCCGGTGTCTCGCGCGAATGGCGAAACACCTTCCAGGCCTGAGATGAACCTCGTCATCCTCGGCCTAGGCTACTCGTCCCGAGCCTTCCTCCGCGCCGTGCGGCCCCGGTTCCGCTCGGTTGTCGGCAGCGTCCGGTCCGTCGAGAAGGCTGCCGCACTTTCTGACGACGGCCTCACCGTCCGGCTCTTCCCGGGCGAGGAGGACGCGCTCGCGACCGACATCGCCGGCGCGGATGCGCTCCTCGTCTCCGTGCCGCCCGGCGAGGCCGGGGATCCCGTCCTCGCCCGCTTCGCGGCCGACATCGCGGCGGCGCCGCGGCTCGGCTGGATCGGCTACCTGTCGACGATCGGAGTCTACGGCGATCACCACGGCGCTTGGATCGACGAGGCGACGATTCCGCGTCCGCTGAGCCGGCGTTCGCGCTGGAGGCTCGCGGCCGAGGAGGCCTGGCTGGCGCTCGGCCGGGAGAGCGGCAAGCCGGTCCACGTCTTCCGTCTCGCCGGCATCTACGGGCCGGGCCGGAGCGCCTTCGACAAGCTCGCGGCCGGGACGGCCAGGCGGCTTGTGAAGCCCGGCCAGGTCTTCAACCGCATCCATGTGGATGACATCGCGATGGTGCTCGCGGCCTCGCTCGACCGGCCAAGGGCCGGAGCGATCTACAACGTGACGGATGACGAGCCGGCCCCGCCGCAGGACGTGATCGCCTACGCGGCCGAGCTTGCAGGGCGCGAGCCTCCGCCGGAAGCGCCTTTCGACGCGGCCGCGCTGTCCCCCATGGCGGCAAGCTTCTGGGGCGAGAACAAGCGCGTGCGGAACGGTCTTCTCAAGGCCGAGCTCGGCGTTTCTCTCGCCTACCCGAGCTACCGCGAGGGGCTGCGGGCGCTCGCGCCGGGTCGCGCCTAAGCGGCGTAGCGGTTCGCGGCCGGGCCGAAATGGTCGATCACCCGTCCCCGGAGGGACGCGATCGGCATCACGGCGAACACGTCCGTGGTGCCGAACTCGCGGTCGATGACGGCCCCATCCCCGAAATGGGCGCCGCAACGCAGGTAGCCCTTGACCAGCGGCGGCAGCGCCTTGAAGGCGGCCTTCGGGTTCACGGCCTCGCGATCGAGGAGCCGCATGGAGACGTGGCGCTCGGGGAGCGCCCTGACCAGCCACTCGTCGGGCGAGCTCGCGTAGTGGTGGAGGTAGCTGAGCGGCAGGGCGAGGTCGCGCACATCCGTGCCGTCGAGGCTGGCGCAGCCGATCAGGGCGTCGATCCCGTGCCGGACCACGTAGGCCAGGATACCCTGCCAGAGGAGCTCGACCGTCTTCTTCGACCGGTACGGGGCGAGCACGCAGGATCGTCCCATCTCGAGCAGGCGCGCCTCCGGCCGCGCCAGGAGCAGGGGCTCGAGATCGTACTCGGACGCCGAGTAGAAGCCGAAATGCGCCTCTGCCACCTCGCGGCGCAGCAGCCGGTATGTGCCGACGACCTTCGGCTTCGGCTTGCGGAACGGCTTCGGCTTCACCGCATGATCGAGAACGAGGAGGTGGTCGCAGATGGCGTCGAACGCGTCCGCATCGCGCCGCGACAGCCGGGCGGCGGCGGACGGCACGGCCGACATCTCCTCGTAGAATACCTTGAAGCGCAGCCGCTGCGCCCGGCGGACCTCCTTCGGGGTCGCGGCCAGGCGGACCTCGAGCGAGCCGAGTCGACCGAGCGCCCCCGCCGGAACCGCGAGCGCGATGCGGGCGGCCGCTCCCCCGGGGAAGATCCAGCCTGCCGGCATCCCGCCGGTCCAGCCCCGGAGCAAGGGCGGCACGGTGGTGAAGCGCGAATCGGGGCTCTCTCCGTCGACCCGGACGTTTCGCGGAGCCATTTAAGCCCTCCCCCGATGGGCGGCGCCCGGCCAACGCCTTCTCGCCGAATCGGGACACACCATCGCACGGCCCCTGCACGCGATTGTGACGATCGGCGGTCGTGCCTGGCGATCAGGATGCCAGGGCGGCGGCCTGGCTCGCGCGCCCGAACTCGGCCGCGAGCGCCTCGAAGGCGAACGGCTTCGTCATGAGGCCGTCAAAGCCGGCGTCGCGGACGAGCGCGCCGCCATCCCCGACGATGCTGGCCGTCAGCGCCACGATGCGGAGCGGCGACCCGGCGCCGAGCTCGGCCTCCCGGGCCCGGATTCGGCGGGTCACCTCGTAACCGTCGAGACCCGGCATGCGCACGTCCATCAGGACCAGGTCGAACGGGGATGTCTCGTCCGAAAGGGCCGCCTCGGCCCGATTTAGCGCTTCGTGCCCGTCGCGCGCCCAATCCACGATCGCGCCGAGCCGCTCGAGCGCCCTCACGGCCAGGAGCGCATTGACCTCGTTGTCCTCGGCGAGGAGGACGCGGGCCCCTCGGCGGGCGCCCGGGGGAGGGCTCAGCGCGCGCGGCGCGGATGGGAGCAGGGAAACGGCGGGCGGCCGGGCGCTCAGCTGCTCGAAGAGCGAGCGCGCCCGGACCGGCTTGATCAGGTAGCCGTCGAAGCCGGCGGCGTGGGGCGAGCCGAAATCGCGCCGCTCGAACGGAGACAGGAGCACGATGCGACGGCCGATCCCGCGGGCGCCGGCCTCCCGCGAGGCGACCCGCACATCGGAATCCGGCAAGGCATGGTCGGCGATCAGGACGTCGAACGCCCTCCCGCCCATGCGGGCGAGCGCGTCGTCGAGCGTCGCCGCGACGGTGGCTTCGAGGCCCGCTTCGACCAGGGTGCGGGCCAGATAGGGGCCCTCGAACGGGGAGCCCGAGAGGATCAGCGCGCGTGTCGCAGTCACCGGCGCCCGCTCGACGGTCTCGGTCTCGGCGGGTGCGGCCGGAAGGCTGAGCTCGACCTGGAACCGCGAGCCCGAACCCACGACGCTGTCGAGCTCGATCCGGCCCCGCATGCTGTCGACGAGGCGCCGCGTGATCGCGAGCCCGAGCCCGGTGCCGGTCTCGGCCGCGCCCGCCTGATCGCCCTGCTCGAACTCCTCGAACACGCGCGCGGCCCGCTCGGCCGGGATGCCGGGCCCGGTATCGGCGACGCAGAACCGGATGAGGTCGTCCGGGCCGCGCTCGACCGTGATCCCAGCCCCGCCCGCGGCCGTGAACTTCACGGCATTGCCGGCGAGGTTGAACAGAACCTGCCGCAGCCGGTCGGCGTCTCCCCGCACATGGCGCGGGACATCCCGGCCGATGAAGCACGCGATCTCGGTGCCTTTCCCCTGCGCCCGGGGGGCCAGGAGCTCGACGACGCCCTGGACGAGCGCGGGCAGATCGAAGGGCTCGTCGGAGAGGTCGATGCGGCCGGCCTCGATCTTCGAGAAGTCGAGGATGTCCTCGATCAGGGTCAGGAAAGCCTCGGCTGAGCTCCGCACCGCCTGGGCGTAGGTGGTCTGCTCGGCGTCCATGCCGGTCTCAAGGAGGAGCGCGGTCATGCCCAGGATGCCGTTCAGGGGCGTCCTGAATTCGTGACTGACCGTCGCCAGGAACCGCGATTTCGCCTCGCTCGCGCCCTCGGCTTTAGCGCGCGCCTCCTCCAGCATGCGCAAGGTCTCGACATGCTGCGTCACCTCGCGGCCGCCCCGCAGGCGGTGCGGCCGGCCTTCGATGGCGAGCGTGGTCTCGGCCCAGGACAGCCAGCGCGTCCCGTCGGCCGTCTCGATCGACTCGTTCACCAAGCGCGGGGCGTCGGCCGGTTCCCTCCGGCCTTCCCCGCAGAGCCGCCTCCAGGCACGGTTCGCCGCGACTGTCCGGCCGCGCGAATCCTGCAGCACGATCGGGTCCGGCAAGCCGTCAAAGATGGCCCGGTGCAGGTCAGAGCCGCGCCCGTTCCCGGCCTTCGGCTCGGCCCAGGCGGAGCCCTGGAGGCGCAGCGACTCGCATTCCTGGTCGAGCGAGAAGACCCTCCTCACCAGGAAGAGCACGATTGCGATCCCGACGACCGTCACGAGGAGGGTGAGCGCGAGAAGCAGTTCGCTATCCCGAAACAGGGCCTGGCTCATGCGGTTGGGTGTCCCGTGACGATCACGAGTCCGAGCTGTACGGGAGGAGGGCTCAGGAACGGTTGAGGAACGTCGTTGCCGGGGCGTGTGGGTGATCCGTAAAATGCGAGCGATCTCGACCGCTGGCGGAGGGCAGGGCACATGATCCGGCGCTGGGCGCCCGCGCTCCTCCTGCTCGCGCCGCTCGCGGCCGCGGCGGCCGCCTACCTCGCGCTCGGGATGGAGCCCTGGCGACCGGATGCGCTTCTCGCCCGCCGGGACGCCCTGCGAAACGCCGCCGACGCCGCGCCTGTGCTGTCGCTCCTCCTCTTCATGGCGGTCTATTTCGCGATCATCTCCTCGGCCTTGCCGGTCGGGCCCCCGATGAGCCTGATCGCGGGCTTCCTGTTCGGGCGATGGGTCGGCACGGGCGCGATTCTGCTCGCCGCGACCGCGGGGGCGCTCGTCGTCTTCTCCCTCGCCCGGCTCTCGGCCGGCACAGCGCTCGGAGCGAGGCTCCGGGCCCGGGCCGGGCCGGTCTACGAGACGGTGGCGCGGGACCTGAAGGAGAACGCGTTCGGCTACCTCGTCGTGATGCGGCTCATCCCGGTCTTCCCGTTCTTCCTCGTGAACGTGATGGCGGGTCTCGTCGGGCTGCCGGCCCGGACCTTCGCGCTGGCGACGCTGATCGGGCGGATCCCGGCGGCGTTCCTCTATGTCAGCCTGGGCGAGGAGGTCGGCCGCGTGTCGAGCGTCGAGGAGCTCGCCTCGCCCCGCATCGTCGCGACCCTGACCGGGCTCGGCCTCATGGCCCTGCTTCCGGTCGGCCTCGCGCATTGGCGCCGGAGGACGCGAGGTGGACGAACGTAGGATTGCGCGCTCCGAACCCTTCCGCCAGTGTCGCCGCCATGGCGAGCCCGCCGCTCCGACCCGGCGGCCGCGTTCGGGGGACGCCCATGAAAATCGTGCTGTCGCTCTTCGCCGGTTGCGTCGCCCTTCTCGCCTCGATCGGGGCCGAGGCGCAGCCCTACCCGAACCGCCCCGTCCGGGTGATCGTCCCCTTCGCGGCGGGCGGCACGACGGACATCTTCGCCCGCTTCGTGGCCGACAAGCTCAGCCAGAGCCTCGGGCAGCAATTCATCATCGAGAACCGGGGCGGAGCCGGCGGCAACATCGGCGCGGACGCGGTCGCGAAGGCGCCACCGGACGGCTACACGCTCGTGATGGGCACGGTCGGCACCCACGCCATCAACGCCAGCCTCTATGCCAGGATGCCGTACGATCCCCTGAACGATTTCGCGCCCGTGGCGTTCACGGCGGGCGTCCCGAACCTGATGGTGGTCAATCCGAAGACCGTGAAGGCCACGAATGTGAAGGATTTCATCGCCGAGGCGAAGGCCGCGACGAAGAAGTTCAACATGGCATCCTCCGGCAACGGCACCTCGATCCACCTCTCGGGCGAGATGTTCAAGCAGGCGACGGGCGTCGAGATGCCCCACGTGCCCTATCGTGGCTCCGGGCCTGCCATCAACGACCTCGTCGGCGGGCAGGTCGAGGTTATGTTCGACAACCTGCCCTCGTCGATCGAGCAGGCGAAGGCCGGCAACCTCAGGGCGCTGGCCGTGACCTCGGCCGCGCGCTCGCCCGCCCTGCCGGACGTCCCAACGCTCGCGGAAAGCGGTCTTCCGGGCTTCGAGGCGTCGAGCTGGTTCGCGCTCTTCGCCCCGAAAGGCACCCCGGCCGAGATCACAACAAAGCTGAACGCCGAGGTCGTCAAGGCGCTTCAGACGCCGGAGCTCAAGGCGCGCTTCGCGGAGCTCGGCGGCGAGATCAAGCTGATGTCTCCGGACGAGCTCATGGCCTATGTCCGGGCCGAGCATGCCAAATGGGCCGCCGCCGTGAAGGCCGCGAACGTCCGGCTCGAGTAGCGTTCGCAACGGGACGGCGGGAGGGCATCCTGAAGCTCCACGGCTATTTCCGCAGCGCGGCCGCCTACCGGGTCCGGATCGCCCTGAACCTGAAGGGCGTTGCGGCCGAGCACATCTCCCAGCACCTGCGTCGGGGCGAGCAGCGCGACCCGAGCTACCTCGCCCTGAACCCGCAGGGCCTCGTCCCGACCCTCGTCCTCGACGACGGCCGGGCGCTGACCCAGTCGCTCGCCATCATCGAGTGGCTGGACGAGACCCATCCGGAGCCGCCGCTCCTGCCCGCCGACCCGTTCGCCCGGGCCCGGGTCCGGGCGGTGGCGCTCGCGCTCGCGGCCGACACCCACCCGCTGCAGAACCTGCGCGTCCTGCAGCGACTGCGCGAGATGCTGCCCGGAGAGAAGGCCGCGACCGCCTGGGCGGCGTCCGTCAACGCCGAGGGGCTCACGGCCTGCGAGGCGATGGTCGCGGCCGAGCCCGGCCCGTTCTGCTTCGGCCCCGCGCCGACCCTCGCCGACATCTGCCTCGTGCCGCAGCTCGGGAATGCGCGCCGGTTCGGCGTCGACGTGTCGCCGTTCAGGCGCCTGCTGGAGGCCGAGGCGGCCGCCAAGGCGCTGCCCGCCTTCGCGGAGGCCGAGCCCGAACGCCAGTCGGATGCTGAATAGGCGGGGCGACGGCCCGATCCTGGTCGCGGGCGGCGGGATCGGCGGCCTCGCGGCGGCGCTCGGGCTCGCCCGGCGCGGCTTCCCCGTCATCGTGCTGGAAAAGGCGGCATCCCTCGGCGAGATCGGGGCCGGCATCCAGCTCGGGCCGAACGCCTTCGGCTGCTTCGACCATCTCGGCATCGGCGAGGCCGCGCGCGCCATGGCCGTGTATATCGACCAGCTCCGCCTGATGGATGCGGTCACGGGCGACGAGGTCACCCATATCGATCTCGGAGAGGCGTTCCGGAGCCGCTTCGGCAACCCCTACGCGGTGGTGCATCGGGGCGACCTGCACGGCGTCTTCCTGCGCGCCTGCCGGGCGGAGGGCCGGATCGAGCTCCGAGTCGCGTGCGAGGTGGTGGGCTACGACCAGGATGGGTCCGGCGTCACGGCCCGGCTCGCCTCCGGCGAGCCCGTCCGGGGCTCGCTCCTGGTCGGCGCGGACGGGCTCTGGTCTCGGGTCCGCGCCCAGCTCGTCGGCGACGGGCCGCCCCGCGTCTCGGGCCATACCACCTACCGGTCGGTCATCCCGACCGAGGCCATGCCGGAGGATCTGCGCTGGAACGCCGCGACGCTCTGGGCCGGCCCGAAATGCCACATCGTCCATTACCCGCTCTCGGGCTGGAAGGTGTTCAACCTCGTCGTCACCTACCACAACGACGCCCCCGAGCCGGTCGCCGGCAAGCCCTGCCCGGAGGAGGAGGTGATGGCAGGCTTCCGGCACATTCACGAGCGCGCCCGCCGCCTCATCCGGCACGGAAGCGATTGGAAGATGTGGGTCCTGTGCGACCGCGAGCCGGTCGAACGCTGGGTCGACGGTCGCGTCGTGCTCCTCGGCGACGCCGCCCATCCGATGCTGCAATATTTTGCGCAAGGGGCCTGCATGGCCATGGAGGACGCGGTGTGCCTGTCGCATCACCTGTCGTCATCGCCGGAGGACCCGGACCGGGCGCTCGAGGCCTACCGATCCGAGCGGGTGGTGCGCACGACCCGCGTCGTCCTCGGCTCCCGCGCCATCGGCGAACACATCTACCACCCGGCCGGCGCCCATGCCGCGACCCGCAACGCGGTCATGAGCGCGAAGAGCTCGGCGGATTATTACCGGCACCTCGACTGGCTCTATGGCGGGTCGGGGCTGGGCGCGGTGCGGCATGGGTAAGCCTGACCGCTGCCATGAAGCGACGTCCTCGCGCGGGGCCACATTCCGCCATTCCGGGGCCGCGAAGCGGAACCCGGAACCCACGGCTCGCACGACCAGTGGATCGCTTCCGGTTCGCCGATACTTTCATGGGTTCCGGATCTGCGGAGCACCGCTTTGCGCTGCACGCGTCCGGAATGACGGCGCTAAAGGCCGCTGGGGGACGTGCGCTGTTGCCCCTCCCCGCCCCCGGCCCATATCCTAGATCATGCGCCTGACCCTCAGCCTGTCCGAAACCCCCGAGCGGACCGCCGTCGAGCGCGCGGTGTCCGAGATGCGGATGGGCCGGCCCGTGATCCTGGACGGAGAGCACGGCTCGGCTTTGGTCCAGGGCATCGAGGACCTGACGGCCGACCATGCCGCGAAGCTCGACGCCGTCGCGGCCGGCGGGGCGCGGCTCGTGCTGCCGGCCGCGCGGCTGAACCGGCTCGGTCTCGACCGGACCGCCCACGGCACGGTCGCGCTGCCGCGCGTCGAGCTGGACCGCATCGCGGCGCTCGCCTTCGCGATGGAGGCCCGCATCGATGCGCCGGTCCGCAACACCGACCCGCTCGACGACGACGCGCTCGAGCTCGCGCGGCTCGCGCTCGCGCTCCCGGCCGTCGTGGTGATCCCGCTCGGCCGCTCGATCGAGGTTGACGCCTCGATCCTGCGCGTGCCGGCCTCGTCCGTGCGCGGCTACCGGGCCGCGCGCGTTCGCGACCTGCGCATCGTCGGCCGCGCCCCGGTGCCGCTGGAGGGCGCGCCTGAGACCGAGTTCGTCGTGTTCCGGGGGGGCGAGGGGCTGCGCGACCAGATTGCGGTGGTGGTCGGCCATCCGGATGTGGCGGAGCCGGTGACCGTTCGGCTGCACTCGGCCTGCCTCACGGGCGATCTCTTCGGCAGCCTGAAATGCGATTGCGGCGACCAGCTGCGATCGAGCGTGCGCTACATGGCGGAGACGTCCGGCGGCGGCGTCCTGCTCTATCTCGACCAGGAGGGCCGCGGGAACGGGATCGCGAACAAGATCCGGGCCTACAAGCTGCAATCGCAGGGCTACGACACCTACGACGCCGACGAGATGCTGGGCTTCGGTCCCGACCAGCGCCGCTTTGATTTCGCGGCCGCCATGCTGGAGCAGCTCGGCATCCGGCGCGTCCGGCTGATCACCAACAACCCCGACAAGATCGAGGCCCTGACCCGGGCCGGGATCGCGGTCGTGTCGCATGAGCGCGTCTTCGGGCGGACGACGGCCGAGAACCTGCGTTACCTGTCGGCGAAGCGCGACCGCTTCGGCCACCTGCTCGAATTCGGGCCGGCGGGCGGGAGCGCGCGCGAGGGCGGCGGCCCGATCAGCGGCTGAAAGCTGTTCTATTCCGGCTTGATCCCGGCCGCCTTGATGATCTCGCCGAGCCGGTCGACGTCGGCCGCCATCCGCTTCCCGAGCGCGGCCGAGCCGCGTTCGGCTCCCTCCGGGGCCGCGGAGGCGAGATCGGTGAACCGGGTCTTGACCTCCGGGTCGTCGAGCGCGGCGTTGAGCGCCGCCTCAAGGCGCGCCACCACGGCGGGCGGCGTGTCGCGCGGCGCCGCGATGGCGTTCCAGACGCTGAGATTGAAGGCCGGCACGCCGGCCTCCGCGAAGGTCGGGACATCCGGCATCTGAGGCATCCGGCCCGCGCCCGACACCGCCAAGGCCGTGATGCTGCCGCCCAGATGCGAGGGCATCATGATCACGGTCTGCTCGATCATCGCGTCCATCGTGCCCGACACGAGATCGTTCAGCGCGGGACCGGAGCCCCGATAGTTGACGAGGGTCGGCTTCGTACCGGTCACGTGGCGGAAAGCCGACGCGTTGAGATGGGTCGTCGAGCCGACGCCGGCGGTGCCGATGACGACCTTGTCCTGATCCTGCCTCAGCTTCTGCAGGAAGGCCGCCATGTTCGTGACCCCGGATTTCTTGCTGACGCCGAGCACCACCGGCACGACCGCCACGACCCCGATCGGGGCGAGGTCCCGGCGCGGATCGAAGGACAGCTGCGGATAGAGCGAGACGTTGGCCGCGAGCGAGCCCATATTGCCGAAGCCGAGCGTGTAGCCGTCCGGCTCCGCCCGCACGACCCGCTGGGTCCCGACCGTGCCGCCCGCGCCACCGACATTCTCGACGATGATGGTCTGGCCGAGCTGCGCGCCCATGGCCTTGCCGATGATCCGGGCGAGCACGTCGGTGGTGCCGCCGGCCGCGTACGGGACCACGAAGGTGACCGGACGGTTCGGAAAGGGCTGTTGCGCCGACGCCGCCGAAATCATGGCCGCGAGAGCGATCGCCGCCCAGCGTAGCGACTTCATGCCCACCTCCCGAGAGTCCGTCCCGTCTTGCCCGCTGGATGGCAGACAAACTGGCCCTCGACAATCCCGACGAAAGGCCCTCCGGGGCGCGCTCAACCCGATCTCGGCCCGTTGAGGTGGCGGCCGAGGAACGCTGAGACACGTGTCGCCGAGTCGAACTGCGCCAGACCGAAGAAGCCGTGGCCCTGATCCGGGTAGATCTGGATCTCGTAGGGCGTGTTCAGGCCCCGCAGGAGGGCTTCCAGACCGTGCGCATTCGCGACGGGCACGATCCCGTCCAGCGCGCCATGCAGGATGAGCGTTGGCGGCAAGCGCTTCGCCCGTCCGGCGAAACCTTCCGGCAGCGGCCCGAAATAATCTACGATCGCCTTGACACGCTCGTCGGTCGCCGCCGTCTCGAACGCGAGCGCGGCACCGAGCGACACGCCGACGAGGCCGAGCCGGGCGGGATCGACGCCGGGCTGGCCGGCGAGCCAGGTCACGGCGTCCCGGACCGTCGCCATCCAGGCGGGGTAGTCGTGCCGCAGCCGCGAATACACGACACGCCGGTCGCCGGTTCGGTCGAGGTAGTGCAGGAAGGCGACATGGTAGCCGTTCGAGGCCAGGACCCTGGCGGCCAGCCGGTAGCCTTCGCCGAAGGTCAGCCCGTCCGCTCCGTGCAGGAGAAGAACGGCCGGCCCCCTCGCGCCCGCTCCGCGCCCCGGTGCGGCGAACCACTCGACCGCGATCGGGACCCCGCCCGAGGTGAAACTCGTCATGTCGGTCCTGTCGGGTGCGGCGGCAAACGCGGACGCGGCGGAGGAGGAAAGCCCGAGAGCCGCCCCCAGCATAGCCTCACGTCGGTTCATGAGTTCCCTCGTCGGTCGGTCGATATCGAGGCAGGTGGGAGCACGACCAGGCTTTCGGGAGGGCGGTCGATGTGACGGCCTGACGCGCCTGCCGAGTTCAATGAGACATGCTGCACTTTCCGCCCGATCATCGCAGCTCGATCCAGGCGGGCGCGTGGTCGCTCGCATCCGGCTCGCCGCGGACATGCCGGTCGACCCCTGCCCCGGCCAATCGATCGGCCGCCTTCCGGCTCAGCAGCAGGTGGTCGAGGCGAAGTCCGGCATCCCTCAGCCAGCGATCCCGCTTGTAGTCCCAGAAGGTGAAGATCGGGCCGGAGGGCTGGACGGCGCGAAGCGCGTCGGTCCAGCCCTGGGCAAGGAGCCGCCGGAACGCGGCCCGGCTCTCCGGCTGCAAGAGGGCGTTGTCGCCGTAGGAGGCCGTCGGGTAGATGTCGTCATCGGTCGGGACGACATTGTAATCGCCCGCGAGGACGACCGGCACACCGGCCTTCCAGAGACCGTCGGCATGGGCGATCAGCCGCTCGAACCAGGCGAGCTTGTAGTCGAATTTGGGACCCGGCTGCGGGTTGCCGTTCGGCAAGTAGATGGACGCGACGACGACACCCCGGACAGCCGCTTCGATGTAGCGTGCTTGGCCGTCTTCCGGATCGCCGGGGAGCTCCGTCCGGGTGAGGATCGGCTCGGCGTCCCGCGCCAGGATGGCGACGCCGTTCCAGCTTCGCTGCCCCGTCCAGACGGCGCGGTAGCCGGCGTCGCGGATCGCGGCTTCGGGGAAATCGCGGTGCTCGGTCTTCAGCTCCTGGAGGCAGACCACGTCCGGAAGCGCCTCGGCGAGCCAGGCCAGCAGGTTCGGCAAGCGGCGCCTGACATTGTTGATGTTGAAGGTCGCGATCTTCACTGGCCGGCGACCCTCCCCGACCCAAGAGGCCGTCTCGCGCGTTGTGTCTTCGCCTGCCTCACACCCATATCGGGGTCCAGATCAACTCAGAGGCGCCCGTGACGGCCCACTTCCCCTTCAACAACACCTACGCGCGCCTCCCCGAGCGCTTCTATGCCAGGATCGCGCCCACGACCGTGACGGAGCCGAGGCTCGTGCGGTTGAACCGCGAGCTCGCCCTGCATCTCGGCCTTGACCCGGACTGGCTGGCCGGCCCGGACGGGGTCGACATCCTGGCCGGCAAGTCAATCCCGGATGGGGCGGAGCCGATCGCGGTTGCGTATGCCGGGCACCAGTTCGGCCATTTCGTGCCGCAGCTCGGCGATGGCCGCGCCGTCCTCCTCGGCGAGGTCGTGGACCGGGACGGGATCCGCCGCGACATCCAGCTCAAGGGTTCGGGCCCGACCCCCTTCTCCCGGAGCGGCGACGGGCGCGCGGCTTTGGGACCGGTCCTGCGGGAATACATCGTCAGCGAGGCCATGGCGGCGCTCGGCATCCCGACCACGCGGGCGCTGGCCGCGGTGACGACCGGCGAGGCGGTCGCGCGCGAGACGCTTCTGCCGGGAGCGGTCTTCACCCGCGTCGCGGCAAGCCATATCCGGGTCGGCACCTTCCAATTCTTCGCCTCGCGCCGCGACCACGAGGGGCTGCGCCTTTTGGCCGATCACGTCATCGCGCGGCACTACCCGGAGGCCGGCGAGTCGCCTCGCCCGTACCGGGCGTTGCTGGACCGGGTGATCGCGGGCCAGGCCGACCTCGTCGCCCGATGGCTGCTCGTCGGCTTCATCCACGGCGTCATGAACACCGACAACATGTCGATCGCGGGCGAGACGATCGATTACGGGCCGTGCGCCTTCATGGATTCCTACGAGCCCGCGACCGTGTTCAGCGCGATCGACCAGCACGGCCGATACGCATACGGCAACCAGCCGCGCATCGCACAATGGAACCTGACGCGACTGGCCGAGGCGGTGCTGCCGCTGCTTGCGGAGGCCGAGGAGGAGGCCGTCGCGGAGGCCGAGGAGGCCCTGGCGGCCTTCCCGCCCGCCTTCGAGGCCGCCTACCATTCCGGGCTCCGACGCAAGCTCGGGCTCGGCACCGAGCGCGAGGGCGACCGGGCGCTGGCGGGAGATCTTCTCCAAGCGATGACCGAGAACCAGGCGGACTTCACGCTCACCTTCCGGCGCCTCGCCGACGCGTCGGTGGATGCGGGCCGGGACGGGCCCCTCCGGAACCTGTTCGTCGATCCGACCGCCTTTGACCGGTGGGCCGTGCGCTGGCGCCAACGGCTCGGCGGGGAGCCCCGCGACGCCGACGCCCGCCGGGCCGCCATGCGGGCCGTCAATCCGGCTTACGTCCCGCGCAACCACCGCGTCGAGCAGGTCATCAAGGCTGCGTTGGAGCGCGACGATTTCGCGCCTTTCGAGGCACTCCTCGCGATCGTGGCCGCGCCCTTCGAGGATCAACCCGACATGTCGCGCTACGGCCTGCCGCCCGAGCCCGGCGAGCGCGTCCTCCAGACATTCTGCGGAACGTGATCGGGGGCCGCCAGCCATCCTGCAGGCTGAGGAATTCAAAGCCGGGGGCGTTTGCCTCCGCGTGCCGCCGACAGGACGGCGCGCCCGACTGAGGGGCGGGCAGGCACGCGCCTGATTTGCCCCGGCTCCGGTCCCGCCATAGACGCTGCGCATGTCCGCCCCCGTCATTGCTCTGCCGAAGATCGCAGCGAGCGATTCCGCGCTCGCCGAACGGCTGCGCCGCAAGGTCGACGAGTTGGCGAAGCCGCCGGGCTCGCTTGGCCGGCTGGAGGATCTGGCCGTCCAGCTCGGGCTCATCCAGGACACGGAGGCGCCGCGGATCGAAGCGGTTACGCTCCTCGTCTTCGCGGCCGACCATGGCCTGAACGAGGACGTCGTGTCCGCCTACCCGTCGGCCGTGACGGCCGCGATGGTCCGCACCCTTCTCGCCGGGCGGGCCAGCGCCAACGTGCTGGCTCGCGCGGTCGGGGTCGCGGTCGTGGTGATCGATGCGGGCGTCGCGGGCGACGTTGGCGGCCTCCCCGGCCTCGTCGTCACGAAGGCGCGGGCCGGCACCCGGAACGCCGCGCGCGAGCGGGCCCTGACGCCAGCGGAGGTGGCCGCGGCCTTGTCCAACGGCCGCGCGGTCGCCGCGGACGCGATCGCGGCCGGCGCGGACGCAATCGTGCTCGGCGAGATGGGCATCGGCAACACGGCCGCGTCCGCTCTCCTGATGCACCGGCTCCTACCGGCGCCGCTCGAGGCATGCATCGGAGCCGGCGCGGGTCATGACCCGGCCGGCTTGGCCCGGAAGAGCGCCGTGCTGGCGAGGGCCGCCTCCCGCAGCCATGCGACCGAGCCGTTCGAGGTGCTGGCCGAGTTCGGCGGGCTCGAGATCATCGCCATGGCGGGGGCGGCCCTGGAGGCGGCCTCGCGCCGGCGGCCCGTCGTGGTCGACGGATTCATCGCCAGCGTAGCGGCCCTCGTCGCCGTCCGGCTCGCGCCGGCGGCACGCGAATTCCTTGTCTTCGCGCATCGTTCGGCCGAAAGCGGGCACGCGCTGTTGCTCGACCGGCTCGGGGCGGAGCCTCTGCTCGATCTCGGGCTCCGGCTCGGCGAAGGCACCGGGGGGCTGCTCGCGGTGCCGCTGCTCAGGGCCGCCGCCCGACTCGTGACCGAGGTCGCGACCCTCGACGAGGTCCTGTCCGGTGCGATCTGACCTCGGCCGCGAGGCGCGGCTGGTCGCGGCCGCTCTCCAGATGCTGACACGGCTCCCGCTTCCGGACTATCCGCTTCCCGCCGACTGGCTCGCGCGCTCGGCGAAATACTTCCCGCTCGTCGGCATCTGGGTCGGGGCCGTCTCGGCCGCGACCCTGGCCGGAGCGGCGGCTATGTGGCCCTCCCCCATTCCGGCACTCCTCGCCGTCACGGCCGCGCTTCTCGTCACCGGTGCGCTGCACGAAGACGGGCTCGCCGACACGGCGGACAGCCTGGGCGGCCCCACGCGCCAGGCCCGGCTCGCCATCATGAAGGATCCCCGCATCGGCACGTTCGGGGCGCTCGCGCTCGGCCTGACGATCGCCGGCAAGGTCGCGGCCTTGTCCGTCCTGCCAGTCGAAATCGGGGTCGCCGCGCTGCTCGCATCGGGCGCGGTCTCGCGCTTCTGGGCGGCCGCCGTGATGGCCCGGACCTCCTATGCGGGCGACCGGTCGCTCGCCAAGGTGGATCACGGCATCGAGGGGCCCCGGATGGGCGAGCTGGCTTTGGGGCTCGCCATTGCACTCGCGCCCCTCCTCCTTCTGGACCTGTCGCCTGCCTTCGCGGCGCTTCTTGCCTCGGCGGTTGTCGCGGCCCTCGTCGCCATCCGGGTCTGCCGCGGGCTCGGCGGCTATACGGGCGACGTGCTCGGAGCCGTGATCGCGGTCTCGGAGACCGCCTTCCTGCTCGGCGTCGCCGCGCGATAACGGTGATCGTGGTCTGCCCATCCAGCCACGCCGCCGACCTCGTTCGCGAGCGTTCGCCCTCGCATGTGGTCGGGATCGCGGGGCCCGATTTCGTGGCGGCGGTAGACGCTGGTCGTTCCGGGGCGGACCGAAGGTCCGGACCCGGAGCCCCCCCGCAGCTGCAGCCTTCGGGCGTCCCTCGCGGCCTCGACGAACGTGGGTTCCGGGTTCCGCGCTCAGCGCGGCCCCGGAATGACCGGAGTTGGAGCGAATGGCCTGAACAGCCGCAGCGTCTCGCTCTACGCTTCAATGATATCGATGCAACCCAGGCGGGGCTCGTCGCGCCGAGCGCGGCCGACATCGAGGCGCTCCTCGCCTTCGGGGCATCGTGGGATGGCGCGCGCCCGCTCCTCGCCCATTGCCGGATGGGGATCAGCCGCTCCACCGCCTCCGCCTTCATCCTGGCCTGCGCCCGGACCCCGGCGGGAAAGGAAGCGGCGGTCTCCTACGCGCTGCGGGCGGCATCCCCCTGCGCCACCCCGAACAGGCTGATGGTAGCGCTGGCGGATGACGTGCTCGGCCGCAAGGGCCGCCTGGTCCAGGCCATCCGGGCGATCGGCCGCGGCGCCGATTACCGGCCCTACCGAAGCTTCGAGTTGCCGCTGCCGGGGCCCGCTTGAAACGGGCGACCCGGCATGCTTGGTGCCGTGATCGCTTTCGGTGCCCCGGGTCAGCCCGGGGTGAAACGGGAATGCGGGAGGGGCTCGCCCCGATCCGCGGCTGCCCCCGCAACTGTCGACGGAGAGCCTGCGCCCACGACGTCACTGGCCCATGGCCGGGAAGACGGGCGACGGCGACGATCCGCGAGCCAGGAGACCGGCCGAGAGCTTCGACTGATCCGGCGGCGGGCCGGAGGAAGAGGATCATGCCGGACATCGACGGCGACTGGCGATCGGCGAAGCGGCGCGGGCCGGTGGTCGTCAGCGTTTGCGTGACCTGCCGCAGCCCGGACGCGGACGATTCCGATCGGCCCGGCGAGCGGCTGCTGGCCGCTTTGCGGGAGGCGGCCGCCGCCGCAGGCCAGGAGGTCGCCATCCAGCCCGTGCAGTGCCTCAGCGTCTGCAAGCGGCCCTGCACGGCCGCCTTTAGCGGGCCGGACCGCTACACCTACGTGTTCGGCGATCTCGATCCGAACACGGCCGCGTCCGACCTCCTCGCCGGCCTGAGGACCTATCGCGACCAGGAGCACGGCTACATGCTCTGGCGGGAGCGGCCCGAGCCCCTGCGGCGCGGGATCGTGGCCCGCATCCCGCCGCTCGATTGGCGCCCGGAGGACGGGCGTCATCCGAGGTGAGCCGCCTCGTCACCACGCTCGTTCTCGGCGGAGCCCGGTCCGGCAAGTCGCGCTACGCCGAGGGTCTCGTGGCGACGAGCGGCTTCGCGCCGCTCTACATCGCGACCGCGACGGCGGGCGACGACGAGATGGCGGACCGCATCCGGCTCCACCGCGAGCGCCGCGGCTCGGGCTGGCGCACCATCGAGGAGCCGCTGGAGCTGGCCGACGTGCTGCGGGCCGAGGCCGGCGAAACACCGGCGGTGCTCGTCGATTGCCTTACGCTCTGGCTGTCGAACCTCATGCAGGCCGGTCGCGACGTGGAGCGGGAGACCGCCTCCGTCTGCGGCCTCCTGCCGCGCCTCCCTGTCCCGGTCGTCCTCGTCTCGAACGAGGTCGGGATGGGCCTCGTGCCGGAGACGCCACTCGGGCGCCTCTTCCGGGACGCCCAAGGCCGGCTGAACCAGGCGGTCGCGGCGGCGGCCCCCTCCGTGGTGTTCGTGACCGCGGGGCTGCCGCTCGTCCTCAAAGCGCCGGGCGACGCGGGCTGATGCACCTCCAGATCGCACCGGTCAAAGGCGTCAAGAACGGCGAGGCGCCGCGCGATCTCGGGCAGGAGCCGGCCGAGATCGTCATCCTGTCGGCGGCCGACAGCGAGCTCGACGCCTTCACGGCGGCGGCTCGCTTCCTGCACTGGCAGACGCTTTCATGCGCTGGCATCGGAGATTGACGTGACGCACTCGATCGGGGCCGACGACACCTCCCTGAACGCCCGCCATGCCGACAAGATGCGGAAGCACAAGGCCGCCAAGGACAAGATGCTGGCCGGGAAGTCGGACCGGAAGGGCCTGCTCATCGTCCATACCGGGGCCGGCAAGGGCAAGACCTCCGCGGCGCTCGGCATGGTGTTCCGGCACATCGCCTACGAGTGGCCGGTCGGGATCGTGCAGTTCATCAAGGCGCCGTCCTGGGAGACCGGGGAAGCGAAGCTCCTCGCGCGCTTCCCCGACCTCGTCACCCTGCACATCATGGGCGAGGGCTTCACCTGGGACACGCAGGACCGCGAGCGCGACATGGCGGTGGCCCGCTCCGCCTGGGAGCGCGCCAAGGAGCTGATCGGCGACGATCGCCACCGGCTCGTGCTCCTCGACGAGCTGAACATCGCGCTCCGCTACGAGTACCTGCCGATCGACGAGGTGGTCGCGTTCCTCCGCGACGAGAAGCCGGCCGACAAGCACGTGATCGTGACGGGCCGCAACGCGAAGCCGGAACTGATCGAGATCGCCGATCTCGTGACCGAGATGACGCTCGTGAAGCACCCCTTCCGGCAGGGCATCAAGGCCCAGAAGGGGATCGAGTATTGAGGCGCGCGAACCCCCTCTCCCGGCTTGCGGGGAGGGCCGAGTCGCGCCGAAAGGCGCGAGCCGGGGCGGGGGTCCCTCCGCCCGCTCGAAAGCCGAGGCTTCTTCTGCACCACCCCCACCCGGCTCCCGCTCCGCGCGAGTCCGCCCTCCCCGCAAGGGGGAGGGCAGGCGCGCCCCGGCCGCTGTGATCACTCCCGCCCTCATGGTCCAGGGCACGGGATCGCATGTCGGCAAGTCCACGATCGTGGCGGGCCTGTGCCGCGCCTATGCAAGGCGCGGCCTCGCGGTGCGGCCTTTCAAGCCGCAGAACATGTCGAACAACGCGGCGGTGGCGGCGGATGGCGGCGAGATCGGGCGGGCGCAGGCCGTCCAGGCCCAGGCGGCTCGGATTCCCGCCTCCGTGCACATGAACCCGGTCCTCCTCAAGCCGGAGACCGAGACCGGCGCCCAGGTGGTCGTCCAGGGCCGCCGCTTCGGGTCGTTGCAGGCGCGGGATTACGGCGCGCGGAAAGCCGAGCTCCTGCCCTTCGTGCTGGACAGCTTCGCGCGCGTCTCGGCCGACGCCGATCTCGTGCTGATCGAGGGCGCGGGCAGCCCGGCGGAGATCAACCTCCGGGTCGGCGACATCGCCAATATGGGCTTCGCCGAAGCCGCGGACGTGCCGGTGATCCTGCTCGGCGACATCGATCGGGGCGGCGTCATCGCGAGCCTGGTCGGCACCCACGCGGTGCTGGAGGCGCCCGAGCGGGCCCGCATCCGGGGTTTCGCGGTGAACAAGTTCCGCGGCGACGCGGGCCTGTTCGAGGCCGGCGCGGCGGCGGTCGTCAGCCGCACCGGCTGGCCCTGCCTCGGCGTGCTGCCGTATCTGCCGGCGGCAGCCTTCCTGCCCGCCGAGGATGCGCTCGACCTCGCCCGGTCCTCTCCGTCGAATGGGGGCCGACGGGTGAAGGTCGCGGTCCCGGTCATCGCCCGGATCGCCAATTTCGACGACCTCGACCCTCTCGGCCAGGAGCCGGCCGTCGAACTCGCCTTCGTGCAGCCCGGGGAGGCGCTGCCAGGCGATGCCCACCTCGTCGTGCTGCCGGGCTCGAAAACGACGATCGGCGACCTTGCCTTCCTGCGCCGGCAGGGGTGGGACATCGACATCCTGGCCCATCATCGCCGCGGCGGCCGCGTGCTCGGCTTATGCGGCGGGTACCAGATGCTCGGCCGGACCATCGCCGACCCTGACGGCGTGGAGGGGCCGGCCGGCGCCGCCCCGGGCCTCGGGCTCCTGGACGTCCACACCGTGCTGACCGGCGACAAGGTCACGGCCCCGGCCGCCGGCCGGCACCTCGCCACCGGACTGCGGGTCGAAGGCTACGAGATCCATCTCGGCCGCACGGCGGGGCCCGATTGCGACCGGCCCGTCCTGCTGCTCGACGACGGGGCCGGCGGCCGCCCGGACGGCGCCACCTCCCCGGACGGCCGGATCGCGGGCTGCTACGCGCATGGCCTGTTCGCGTCCGACGCCTTTCGGGGGGCGTTCCTGGCCGGGTTCGGGGCGGCATCGACGCTCGCCTATGAGAGGCAGGTCGAGTCCGCGCTCGAGGCCCTCGCCGATCATGTCGAGGCGCATCTCGACCTCGACGGGCTGCTCGCGATCGCGCGGGGACGAGGCGGCTGATCAGGGGATCAAGAGCGCCAGCCCGCCATACACGACCGCGTGCGCCACGGCGGCCCCGGCCATCACGCGCAGGCTCCGCCCGATATCGGCCGGCCGGGCGTCGCGGCTGCCCTCCGGGTTCAGGAAGGGCTCGTCGACCGACCCCGCCGCATAGAGCCGCGGCCCGCCGAGCGCGAGGCCGAGCGCGCCCGCCATGGCGCTTTCGGGCCAGCCGGCATTCGGCGAGCGATGCAGGCGGTGGTCGCGCCACATCACACGCAGCGCCCGCCGGGCCGAGCCGCCGGCCAGCGGCGCCGCGAGCGCCAGGAGGAGGCCCGAGAGGCGGGCCGGGAGGAGATTGACGCCGTCGTCGAGCCGCGCCGCCGCCCAGCCGAAATGGCGGTGCCGTGCCGACAGGTGGCCGATCATCGAATCGGCCGTGTTGACGGCCTTGTAGGCGAGGAGGCCGGGCAGGCCCGCGACCGCGAACCAGCAGGCGGGCGCGACCACGCCGTCCGAGACGTTCTCGGCCCCGGATTCGATCGCGGCGCGCGCGCCGCCCGCCTCGTCGAGGCTCGCGGGGTCGCGCCCGACGATCGCCGCGACGGCCACCCGCGCCCCGGCGAGCCCGCCGGTCCCGAACGCGTCGCGAACGCGCGCCACGTGATCGTGCAGGCTCCGCCCGGCGAGGAGCACGGAGGCCGCCAGCGCGACCCAGACCGGCCCCGCCGGAAGCGCGCGGAGCCCCTGCTCGATCGCGAATCCGGCCGCGGCCACGATCGCGATGAGGGCTGCGAGCCACCCCGCGCCGGCCGCCCGCCGGGCTGCGGCCGACCAGTTCTCCCGATTCAGCCATCGGTCGCCCGCCGCCACCATACGGCCGAGCCACACGACCGGATGGGGCCAGCGCCGCCACAGCCAATCCGGGTCGCCGATCGCGGCGTCGACCACGAGGGCGGCGACGAGAACCGCGAGCGCGTCGCCGGAGAGGAGCATCAGCGCGGCCGCTCGATCTCTGCCGCCAGCCCGTCCACGGCAGCGGCCAAGGTCGGGCCGCCGCAGAGCAGGTTCAGGGTCTCTGGCAGCACGATCCGCTTCGCGGCCGGATAGAGGCGGTTGAGGGCGGGGTGGTGCAGGAGCGCGCTGCCCTGGTCCTCGGCCCCGGCGCCGGCCTCCGACACGAGAAGGAGATCGGGCTTCAGCGCCACGATCGCCTCCAGGGTCACCTGCCGGCCAAGCCCGCTGCTCAGCGCGGCGCCCGCATTGGCGAGCCCCACCACCTCCAGGAGCGACGTCAGCAGCGTGTCCCGCCCCGAGACCCAGCCGCGACGCTGCAGGGGAAGAACGCGGACCGGACGAGCCGCGACTGCCCGCCTCGCCCGCGCGACCGCGTCATCGATGCGGGCGATCGCGGTCTCGGCCCGGTCGGGATGCCCGAGAAGCGCGCCGACCTGCCGGATCTGCGCACGCGCGGCGTCGAGCGAACGGATCGCGTCGAGCTCGACGAGCCTGATGCCGTGAGCCCGCAGGAGCTCGCGCGTGGCCCGCTTGGTGAAGCGCCCGGCCAGCACGAGGTCGGGCCGGAGCACGAGCACCTCCTCGGCCGTGCCGGACACGGTCGGGAAGCGTGCCCCCTCCCCGGGCGACCAGGACCGGACAGGGTCGCGCGCGTACCGCGTGAGGCCGAGGATCTGTTCGGGATCGGCGAGACGCGCCAGCAGGGAGTCGGTGCAGAGATTAATCGAGATGGCGCTCGGCAGCGCCGAGGCGGGAAGAGCGAGACAAAGACAGGTTGCCGCGGCGACGCAGGATTCGACGAGCCGGAGCCGCCGTTGATGCGGAGCTCGACACCCCGCAAGTTTGCTGTGGGGGCGGCGGAGCCGGACCTTCGACTTGACGGGGAGGGACGACCGCGGTGGGGGTGGTTCACGAGGAACCTCGACCGTCGCCGCATGTGGAAGGACCCCCACCCCCTCCCCGGAAGGGGCTGTCGGATTTTCACATCCCAGGAGTCGGTGGGAACGACCTTCCCCCTCGCGGGGAAGGTGGCCCGAGCGAAGCGGAGGGCCGGATGGGGGGCGTGCAGGAGGAACCTCGACGGTCGAGCCTGGCGGACGGGCCCCCACCCCGATTCGCGCTTCGCGCGACTCGGCCCTCCCCACGAGGGGGATCTGGCCCGAGTAGCTCCGTTCGGACGAACGAGGCAGGATCAGGCGATGCAGCATGGCGGCGATCTGACGGATGCGGTGGCCCGCCACGGCGCGGGCGATCCGCCCTGGCTCGACCTGTCGACCGGCATCAACCCCCATCCCTGGCCGGCGCCCGAGGGGCTGCTGCGCCGTTCGGGCTGGGAGCGGCTGCCCGGCAAGGCCGATCTGGGCCGGCTCCTCCGGGTCGCCCGCTCCGCCTACGGGATCCCAGACGACGCAGAGATCGTCGCCGCGCCCGGAAGCCAGGCGCTGATCCAATGGCTGCCCCGGCTCGCGGAACAGGGTTCCGTCGCGGTGCTCGGTCCGACCTACGGCGAGCACGCCGCCGCGTGGCGGGGCGCGGGCCTGTCCGTTCGCGAGATCGCCGGCCTCGACGAGGTCGGGGATGCGCGCCACGTCGTGGCCGTCAATCCGAACAACCCGGACGGGCGCGTCATCCCCCACGCCGGGCTGGCGCAAGCCGGGCGCCTGTGCGCCGAGCGGGGCGGGTGGCTGGTCGTTGACGAATCCTTCGCCGACGTGGTCCCGGAGGCCTGCGCGGCCCGTCTCGCGGCCGAGCTCCCGATCGTCGTGCTGCGCTCGTTCGGCAAGTTCCACGGCCTCGCCGGCCTCCGGCTCGGCTTCGCGGTCGCGCCGCCTCCCTTGGCCGACCGCATCGCGCAGGCGCTCGGGCCCTGGGCCGTGTCCGGGCCGGCGCTCGCGGTCGGGGCCGCGGCGCTGGCCGACGTCGCCTGGGCCGACGCCATGCGGGGCCGGCTCCGGCGCGAGGCCGAGGCGCTCGACCGCGTGCTGGCCGAGGCGGGGTTCGCACCCGCCGGAGGGACGAGCCTCTACCGCCTGGTGCGCCATTCCCGCGCCGCCTCCCTCCAGGCCGCCCTTGCGGCCGAGCACATCTGGGTGCGGTCCTTCGACTGGGCGCCCGACCTGCTCCGGTTCGGCCTGCCGCAGGACGCGGCTTCGCGGGAGCGCCTTCGCGCCACCCTTCGGACCCTCGTGGCCTGACGTCACGCCCACGGGACGATCACCGCCTGGCCGCGGTGGACGCCGCGATAGGCCTCGATGCCGAAGACCCGGAGAAGCACCTCCGGGGACAGCGCCTCCTCCGGGACCCCGTCGGCCGCCACCCGGCCGGCCTCCATGACGACGATCCGGTCCGCGAACCGGGCCGCGAGACCCAGGTCGTGCGTCACGGCGAGCACCAGCGCTCCCGCTTCGGCCGCGTTCCGCATGGCCCGCATGACGTCGAGCTGGTGACGGGGATCGAGCGCCGCGGTCGGTTCGTCGGCGAGGATCAGCCGGGCTTGGACCGCGAAGACCCGGGCCAGCGCGACCCGCGCGCGCTCGCCGCCCGACAAGGCCGTGACCGACCGTTCCGCCAGCGCCTCCGTGCCGGTGAGCCGCATGGCGTCCGCGACCGCCCTCGCGTCCGCCGGCGGCAGGCGCGCCGGGTCGGTCGCGCCATGCGGGAAGCGGCCGAGGGCCACGATGTCCCGGGCCGGAAGCGGCCAATGCGCCTCGTGACCTTGCGGCAGGTAGGCGATGCGGCGCGCGCGCTCCCCCGACGGCAGCCGGGCGAGTTCGACATCGTCGAGCCGGATGGCCCCGGTCGAGGGCACGAGGCCGACGAGCGCGCGGAGCAGCGAGGTCTTGCCCGCGCCGTTCGGCCCGACCACCGCCACGAGCGAACGGGCCGGACAATGGAGCGAGACGCCCTCGACCACCGGCCGCCCGCCGAGGACGACGCGGAGGGAATCGACCGCGAGGCTCACGCGACCGTCCCAGCGCCGAGCCGGCGGCGCTCCCGCACAATCAGGTAGAGGAAGAACGGCACCCCGATCAGCGCGGTCAGCACGCCGACCTTGATGTCGGTCGTGGACGGGATGATGCGGACTGCGATGTCGGCCGCGGTCAGGAGGGAGGCTCCCGCCAGGGAGGCGGGCAGGAGAAGGCGGGCCGGATCGTGGCCGACGAGCGGCCGGACGAGATGCGGGGCCACGAGGCCGATGAACCCGATCGTGCCCGCGACCGCGACCGAGGCCCCGACCCCGAGCGCGACGCCCGCGATGACGAGAAGCCTGAGCCGCCCCACCCTGACGCCGAGGCTCTCGGCCGCGTCCTCGCCCAGCGTCAGCGCCCGGAACGCGCTCCGGTTGGCGAACAGGATAGCGGCTCCGGCCGCGATGAAGGGCAGCGCCAGGGCGACGTGCCGCACCGAGCGGTCTTCGAGCGAGCCGAGGAGCCAGAACGCGATCTCGAGCACCGCGAACGGGTTCGGGGCGAGGTTCATGGCGAGCGCGGTCGCGGCTCCGGCCATGCTGGAGATGGCGAGGCCCGACAGAATCAGGAGCGTGAGGCCGGCCCGCTTCCCGGCCACGGCCACGAGCAGGAAGACGGACGCGAAGGCTCCGAGGATCGCGGCGACCGGCAGCGCGTAGGAGAGCGCGTCCGAGAGCCCGAGCGAGAGGGTCGCGACCGCCCCGAACGCCGCCGCCTGCGGCGCGCCGAAGAGGGACGGCGCGGCAAGCGGGTTGCGCAAGAGGCCCTGCATTGCGGCGCCCGAGAGCCCGAGCACGGCCCCGATCGTGACGGACAGGATGGCGCGCGGCAGCCTGATCTCGGCCACGATGATCCGGTCCGTATCGCTCCCGAGACCCGCGAGCGCCCGCGCCACATCCCAGGGCGCGATCCTGACCGGGCCGATCCCGAGCGAGACCAGGAACAGCAGGAGCAGAAGGGCAGCCAGCCCGGCGATCGCGCCGAGGCGCGGTCGCGGGCTCATGCCGGCGGCCCGTGAACTGGAAAGGAGAGGCCGGCCCCCTCGTCATTCCGAGGCTCGCATCGAACTCGGGTGTTCCCGAGTTCGATTTTCCGGGCTGAAGTCGGAAACATCCGACTTTCGCACGCGAGAACCCGGAACCCACGCGAATATGCCGCTCTTGGGTGCTCTCCGCGACCCAAGCGGGGCCGGATAGGCTGGAGCACAATCGGCTCCGAACTTCCCTCCCCCCCATGGGGAGGGTGGCCCAAGCCAAGCGGGGAGCTACGACGTTCACACATCTCCGCCGAGGGACAGCGCACCCCTCCCCTCCCCCTTCCGGGGAGGGGCCGGGAGTGGGGTTCGGGTCGCCTGCTCCGACCGTCTAGGTGCCTCCTGAACCACCCCCACCCCGGTCCTCCGCTTCGCTTCGGCTCGGCCCTCCCCGCAAGGGGGAGGGCAGGATCGCCGATGCCACCCGGGGTGCAGCTCACGCTATCCTGCTGAGATGATCGTGGGTTCCGGGTTCGGCGCGCGCGCCGCCCCGGAAGGACGGGCGAGGACGCATGTCGGAAGGAGGACGAGCCCGGGCCGAGCCGAGCGAGTGAACTCCCGCGGCTACCACGTGGCGCTGAGCCCGACATAGCCCGCCCGGCCGGTCGTGCCGTAATTCAGGACCTCCTGGTAGCGGGTCTCGGTCACGTTCTCGATCCGCCCGAAGACCCGCCAGGTCTCGTCGAACCGGTACTCCGTGTAGATGTCGAGCCGGCCGTAGCGCGGCAGCGGCAGGGTCTCGTTCGAGCCGCTGAAGCGCTTCGACACCACCGTGACGCGCGGCTCGATCAGGAGCCCCACGATCGGGGTGAACGCGATCGAGAGCCGGCCGACATGGTCGGGACGGCGCTGGAGCGTGAGGCCGGTGCGCTCGTCCTTGGCGTCGAGATAGGTGTAGGCAGCATTGAGCCGCACCCAATCCGGAACCAGAGTCAGGGCCGCCCCGACCTCGACACCGGAGGTCCGGGCCCGCGACGTGTTGCGATAGCGCCGGCTGACCGAGTCGAACTCGATCAGGTCCTGGAAGCGGTTGCCGAAGACGGTCGCCGACACCGTCGCGGCCCCGTCGAAGAGGCTCTGGTCGATCCCGGCATCCCAGCCGATGCTGGTCTCGGGCGCGAGGGCGGCGTTGCCGTTCTGCGGCGAGAAGAGCTGGAACAGGGTCGGGGCCTTGCCGCCCGTCCCGCCGCTCGCCCGGAGCTTGGTGCCGGTCTCCGGGATCAGGAAAGCGCCCGTCGAGCGCCAGGTGTCGAAGTCGCGCGCGTTGACCTCGTCGTGCCGGCCGCCGGCCGTGAGGATGATCCGCTCGCCGATCGGCAGCTGATAAAGCGCGAAGACCGCCCGGGTGCGCTGCTCTGCGTCGAAGGTCCCGACCCTGGCGCGGGCCACCGGCGAGATCGGAGTTGAGAAGGTCCGGCCCTTCTCGGCCTCGTACTTGCCGCCGACGATCAAGGAACCGAACGGCCCGAGCTTCAGGTCGCCCTGGTACTCGGTCCCGATCCGGTCGCTGAAGAAGTCGGTGATGGTGGTCGTCGTGTTCTGAGGCAGCATGTTCGTGCGGTACGATGTCTCGTTGAAGGTGCGGTCGGTCTGGTTTGCGAACACGGTCAGGCTGTGCGTGAGCGGGCCTTGCTCCGCCGTTCCCCGGGCGAAAACCTGCGTGAGCCGGCGCTGCGCTTCGCCGGGCGTGTCGGGGAAGATGCGGGAGGGGCCGGACGCCTGGGCAAGCCGTGGCAAAGTCGAGGAGGCGGCATCGATGTCCGAGAACGTTTTGAACGAGAGGGCGCCTATCTCGAGCTTGACCCCCTCCCCGGCATCGTAGGCGAGCCGCGCATGACCGCCGTAGCGCAGGAATCCGTCCGGCTCGAAGAATCCGAACTTGCGCTCGAGCTGGCCGATCCGGAAGCCGTAGCGCGAGAAGCCCGTGCTCCTCTGCCCGCCGCCCGAGAACGCGTAGGACCACGGTCCCACGGACCCGAAAGCCGTGGCGCTCGTGCTGAGCGTGCCGTAGCTGCCGGCCTCGGTGCGGGCTTCGAACCGCGGCGGGCCGCCGCCGGACCGGGTGATGATGTTGACCACGCCCCCGATGGCATCCGAGCCGTAGAGCGCGCTCTGCGGGCCGCGGAGCACCTCGATCCGGTCGATCGCGGAGGGCAGCAAGGTCGCGAAGTCGAAGTCGCCGCTCGCCGGGACGGAGTCGTTGACCCGGATGCCGTCGATCAGGACCAGCGTCTGGCCGGTGCTTGCGCCCCGCAACCGGACGGCCGTCGTCGCGCCCGGCCCGCCCGTCTCGGTGATGTCGAGGCCCGGCACGTTGCGGAGCGCGTCGACGACGGAAGCCGGGTTGAAGGTCTGGACCTCCTCCCGCGTCACGACCGAGATGGCGCTTCCCGAACGTCCGATCGGCTCGGGCCTGCGGTTCGCCGTGACCACGATGTCCGGCAGATCGATCGCGCCTTGTGGCTGGCTTTGTGCTTGGCCCGGCCCCGACATGCCGAGCCAAAGCGCGGCAGCCAGCAAGGGCGAGGAGACGCCGAGGATGTGACGCAACGAAAAGCTCCCCTCGCGGCCCACCGCCGCGGGTTGGTGTGAGCTCTCGGCCGGTCTCCTGGCTCGCGGAGTCTCGTCTCGTCCCGCCTTCCCGGCCATCGGCCAGTGGCATGTCGGGACGACACACTCCGCTCACAGTTGCGGGGGCAGCCGCGGCTTCGGGCCGGCTCTGGTGAGCCGCCCCTACCGCATTCCCGTTTCACCCCGGACGTCCGGGGCACCGAAAGCGCCGCCATCATCACCGCGGGGTCCGGCAAGGCAAGCGCATCCTTTTCGACAAACGTCCGCGACGACCACGCTGCGGCCTTCGGGCAACAGGCCGGCTGGGGGGTTCGACGCCCGAGTTCCCGCGCGTTCCGCGACCATCTTGACGCCCGATTCGTCTCCTAGTGACAGGTCGTGACCACCTCCCAGGCTCCTCTCATGCACCTTTCAGGGATGCCCACGCTGGATTCGCAGGACCTGGCGCGGGCGAACACCAAGGCCTCGCGAGGGGGCTGGCTCGTTCCTGCCGTCGGGCTCGGATTGCTGGCGCTGCTCGGCGCCGGCGTCGGATCCTACTGGCTTCTCGCCCGGAACGTTGCGCCTCGGGCCCAGTCCGTCCGGTTCGGCCCCCTCGCGGACATGCCCGACATCAAGGACGGCGTCCCGGCCCTCGTGTCGAAGCCGGCCGCCCGCATCATCGCCGGAGTTCCGACCAACCTGCCCGCGCCCTCGAGCCCGGTCGCCCGACCGGTTGCGACGGGCTTTCTGGGACGGACCGTCCTCGTTCCCCGAGCCGAGCCGGCCGCGCCCTCCGACCCTCTCCGGGAGGCCGCGGAGGCGACCGCCATGGCGTCGACGATCGCGAGCGCATCGTTGCGCCTGGGCCTCGGAAGCAACTCATCCGAGGCCGCCGCTCGCATCTCCGGACCGAGCCCTGCGGAACAAGGCGCGACGGCACCAAACATCGTGGCCGCGGCGACGCCGAACCCGACGACCGCTTCGATGCGGGGCACGGCCACCGTCTCGGAGCTGCCCCCTGAAGCCCCCGCCCTCGCACCCGACGAGTTCGCGGCCGCCGAGGCCGATCGTCCGATCGCGGCCGAGGCCGTCCCGCCCAGAGCCCGCCCGTCCGTGGCAGCGGCAGGTGCTCCGGCCGAGCCGCCAAAGACCGCGTCCCCGCTGCCGCCCATGCGCCCGGCGACGCGATCAGCCGAGATGCAGGGCGAGCGCGCAGCCAGTCCTCGGACCCGCCCGGGGGCCGCCTCGGCGCCGTCCGCGACCGCGGGCCCTGCCCCTGGACGAGGCCCAGCCCAGCCCCCCTCCCCCGTGGAGGACCGAGCCGAGATCTTCGGCCTTCCGCTGCCAGGTTTCATTCCCACCGGTCGTCAGATCCGGGAGGCCGCCGGCACCATCGTCGACGCGGTCGCGAGCCTTCCCGACCGTTTCTGAGCGCTTGCCGGTTCCTTCCGGTCCGCTACTGTCCCGCTCGGACTGAATAGGCGCGTAACGTGACGGCAGATCCCGATTTCGGACCACGCAGGGCCGCATTCCGGGCTCTCCACGAGAGCGGCTGCTTCGTGGTCCCCAATCCGTGGGACGCGGGAACGGCCCGCTACCTGCTTCATCTCGGATTCAAGGCCCTCGCGACCACCTCGTCGGGCTTCTCCTTCTCGCAGGCGTTGCCCGACACCGATTGGGCGGTGCCGCGCGACTTGGCGCTCGCGCATATCGCGGACATGGTCCGGGCGACCGACCTGCCGGTCAACGCCGATTTCGAGTCGGGCTACGCGCACGATCCCGCCGGTGTCGCGAACAGCGTTCGCGCCTGCTGCGAGATGGGGGTGGCCGGCCTCTCGATCGAGGACGCGACCGGCGAGCGAGACAGGCCGCTCTACGGGCTCGACCAAGCCGCCGAGCGGATCCGGGCCGCGAGGCGCGCGATCGACGAGGCCGGTCACGATGTCCTCTTGACCGGTCGGGCCGAGTGCTTCCTTGTCGGCCATCCCGATCCCCTGGCCGAGTCGATCCGGCGGCTCCAGGCCTATGCCGAGGCCGGCGCGGACGTGCTCTACGCGCCCGGGATCAAGATGGCGGACGAGATCAGGGCGGTCGTGGCGGCCGTGGCGCCGAAACCCGTCAACCTCCTGATGAGCCAGAACACGGGCCTCACCGTCGCGGACGTGACGGTGCTCGGGGTGCGCAGGATCAGCGTCGGGTCCTCCCTCGCGCGCGCGGCCTGGACGGGGTTCATACGGGCAGCGCTCGCCATCGCGGAGGAGGGCAGCTTCCGCGGCTTCGACGGCACCGTGCCGTTCGCCGAGTTGAACGGCTTCTTTCGGCGTGACCTGGCCGGGCGGCAGACCCCCTGATGGCGGCCGGCCTCGACGGGAGAACCGGGCTGCCGATCGGCCTGGAGGTCGATTCCAGTCCAGCCCGCCGTCCCGGGCCCGGCACGGTGCTGGAAGGCCGCCACCTCCGGCTCGTTCCAGTCGACCCGGCCACCCACGCAGACGCTCTCTTCGACAACACGCATGGGCCCGGCCACGAAAGCCTTTGGCTTTACCTGTTCCCGCAGCCATTCTCTGACAGGAGCCAGTTCCGAGCCTATCTCGACAAGGCTGCGGCCGCGGCCGATCCGTTCATGCTGACGATCGTCGACCGAGCCAGCGGCGAGCCCGTCGGGCACGCGACCTACATGCGGATCGAACCCGCTCATCGCGTGATCGAGGTCGGCAACATCCTCTACGGCCCCACCTTGCAGCGGAGCCCCGGCGCGACGGAAGCCATGTTCCTCATGGCGCGCCACGCCTTCGAGGTTCTCGGCTATCGCCGCTACGAGTGGAAATGCAACGCGCTCAACGCGCCCTCGCGCCGCGCGGCCGAGCGCTACGGCTTCGCGTTCGAGGGTCTGTTCCGACAGCACATGATCGTCAAGGGCCGCAACCGTGATACGGCCTGGTACGCCATGCTCGACACGGAGTGGCCGGCCCGCCGCCAGACGTTCGAGCGCTGGCTCGACGCGGCGAATTTCGACGATGCGGGGCGTCAGCGACTCAGCCTCTCGGTGCTGAACGCCCGCGCCATCGCGGGTTTCCCGCTGCGGCGCGCCGGTCCGGAGGACGGCCCGGCCTTCGACGCGCTCCAGCGCGCCGCCTATGCCTGGAACAGGACGATGCTTGGCGTCGAGCCTGTCCCGTTGCTCACGCCCGCGATCGAGGTTCTTTCCCGCTACGAGACCTGGCTTCTGGAGGAAGAAGGCCGGCTCGACGGTGCGCTCGCACTTGAGCCGCGCCCCGATCATCTCGTCATCTGGAGTGTGTCGACGGACCCTGCGCGGCAGAATGCCGGGATTGGCAGGCGCCTTCTCGCGGCCGCGGAGGCGCGCGCTCATACGCTCGGTATCTCGACCCTGCGGCTGTTCACGGGCGCGCCGCTCACGAAGAACATCGACTGGTATGGCCGGCGAGGCTATGCGACGGAGCGGATCGAGGACTTGGCCGACCGGCGCCTGGTCCACATGGTCAAGCACCTCTAGCGGCAAGCGCCTTCATCGGCATCGGGAGACACGGGATGGCAGGGCGTCTGGAGGGGAAGACAGCGCTGGTGACGGCGGCCGGGCAGGGTATCGGCCGCGCCATCGCGACCATCTTTGTCCGGGAAGGCGCAACCGTGTGGGCGACCGACCTGGACAAGGCGAAGCTCGACGGATTCGGGGCTGCCGAGACACGGGCGCTCGACGCGCGCTCGACCACGCAGGTGGACGCGCTCGCGGCCGAGACCGGGCCCATCCACGTCCTGGTGAACGCGGCCGGCTACGTCCACCACGGCACCGTGTTCGAGACCTCGGACGAGGAGTGGGACTTCTCCTTCGACCTGAACGTCAAGTCCATGCACCGGACGATCAAGGCCTTTCTTCCCGGTATGCTGGAGGGCGGGAACGGCTCGATCGTCAATATCGCCTCAGGCGCATCGTCCGTGAAGGCGGCCGCGAACCGCTACGTGTACGGGGCCACTAAGGCGGCTGTGATCGGACTGACCAAGGCGGTCGCGCTCGACTTCATCCGGCGCGGGATCCGGGCTAACGCCATCTGCCCCGGCACGATCGAGAGCCCATCCCTTGAGGGCCGGATCGCGGATCTCGCGAAGCTAACGGGGAAGGGCGAGGACGCGGCCCGGCAGATGTTCATCGACCGTCAGCCGATGGGGCGGCTCGGTACGCCGGAGGAGATCGCCGCCATGGCGCTCTATCTCGCGTCTGACGAGTCGCGCTTCACGACCGGGCAGATCCATCTCGTGGACGGAGGATGGGCGCTGTAGCGAGCTTCACGGATTCGTGATCTAGCTGCCGGGATAGCATCATCAGATACCAGTCTCCCCGATCAACGGAGCGTCCATGCACATCCTGATCCTCGGCGCAGCCGGTATGATCGGCCGCAAGCTCGTGGAGCGGCTCGTTCGCGACGGGGGCATCGGCGGTCGGAGGATCGAGGGAGCGACGCTGTTCGACGTGGTCGCCCCGCAGGCGCCGGCGGGCGCAGGTTTCGATGTCCAAACGTCGGCCGGCGACCTGACCCTGCCGGGCCAGGCGGAGCGCCTCGTGGCGGCGCGGCCGGACCTGATCTTTCATCTGGCCGCCATCGTGTCGGGCGAGGCCGAGGCGGATTTCGAGAAGGGCTATCTGGTCAACCTCGATGCGACGCGGGCGGTGTTCGAGGCGGTACGGCGGTCGGACCACGGCTACTGCCCGCGCCTCGTCTTCACGTCCTCGATCGCGGTGTTCGGGGCGCCCTTCCCGGCCGACGGCATCTACGACGAGTTCAACCTCACTCCGCTCACGAGCTACGGGACCCAGAAGGCGATCGGTGAGCTTCTCCTCGCCGACTATTCGCGGCGCGGGTTTCTCGACGGGGTCGGTCTTCGCCTGCCGACGATCTGCGTCAGGCCGGGGCTCCCCAACAAGGCGGCATCTGGCTTCTTCTCCGGCATCATCCGCGAGCCGCTGAACGGGCAGCAGGCCGTCCTGCCCGTCCCGGACACGGCGCGGCACTGGCACGCCTCGCCACGCGCCGCGATCGAGTTCCTGATCCACGCGGCCGGGCTGGACACCTCCGCGCTCGGTCAACGCCGGAGCGTCACCATGCCGGGATTGTCCGCGACGGTGGCCGACCAGATCGAGGCGCTGCGTCGCGTCGCCGGAAAGGCGGTCGCGGCCCGCATCCGGCGCGAGCCCGATCCGACCGTGATGGGCATCGTCGAAGGCTGGCCACGCAATTTCTCCGCGGATCGGGCCAAGGAGCTCGGTTTCCGGTCCGAGGCGAGCTTCGACGAGATCATCCGGGTTTATATTGAGGATGAGCTCGGCGGGCAGATTCCGGGTTGAAGCGCGCTCGGGCTGGTAATGCAGAGGTCCGCGCGTGCCTCCTTACGCCACCGCTACCCCCCGATAGGGAGTTTCGGCCACCGGCGTGACCGGACCTTTGCCGGAAAACCAGGACACGAGATTGTCGACCACGAGCTGGCCCATGGCGCGGCGGGTTTCGACGGATGCCGATCCGACATGGGGCAGGAGCACGACATGATCCATCCCGATCAGCTCCGCGGGAACGCGCGGCTCGTCGGCGAACACGTCGAGACCCGCCGATAGGATCGTCTTCGACCGAAGCGCCTCGATCAGGGCCGGCTCGTCCACGACGCTGCCCCGCCCGACATTGATCAGGATGCCGTCGGGCCCGAGCGCCTTCAGGACCTCGGCATCCACCATGCCGTTCGTCTCCGTCCCGCCCGGCGCAACGCAGAGGAGGACGTCACTGTTCGTGGCGAGATCGATCAGGGTCGGCTCGTAACGGTACGGCACCGCCTCCTGCTTGTGGCGGCCGTGATAGGCGATCTCGACCCCGAAGCCTTCGAGCCGCCGCCCGATGGCCCGGCCGATCCGGCCGAGACCCAGGATCCCGATCCGCCGTCCCCGCAGCGTCGGGGTCAATGGATAGGGCACCTTGAGCCACTGGCCGGCGCGCAGGTGGCGGTCGACCTGCGGCAGGTGGCGGACGGTCGCGAGGAGGAGGCCGACCGCAAGGTCGGCGACCTCCTCGGTCAGCACATCCGGCGTGTTCGTCACCACAATCCCGCGCCGACCGGCCTCCTTGGCGTCGATCGTATCGTAGCCGACCCCCATATTGGCCACGATCTCGAGGTTCGGCAGCTTGTCGAACAAGTCTCCGTCAATCTTGGCGTGGCTGCCGGGGGCGAGCCCCCGGATTCCGGACGCGACCTCCCGGACGTAGCCGTCCAAATCAGGCTTCTCCCAGGCGCGATGGAGAGTGAAGTTCTTCGCGATGCCGTCCATGACCAGCGGCATCATGGGCGACAGCATCAGGATCTCGACATTCTTCAACGGAGCGACTCCCTCCGGGTCCGAGCCGGTTTTCGATCATGCCGTCCTACCCTGCCGCGGGAAAGACGGAAAACCACGTTTCGTGGGTGGGTCTCCCTAGCCGCGTCCCTCATTCATCCGTCCCCGCAGAAGCCGCGCCACGTCCCGGGGTGTCCTGACCGCCTGCGCCTTCACGGCCCGGGAGCCGCATTCGGAACATCTCAAACGCTTAGTCAGCTGTACAAGCGGCGAACCCGCGACCCGCCGGTCGTCGCCGTTGAACGAGCCGTGACGTCCGCACGACAAACATTGCACCTCTATCCGGGGCGTCTCCACCCGGACCGGCAGCCGATCGTCGGGCTCGCTCATGGCGGGATTCCGCCTTGTCGGGCCGAAGAGTCAAGCGGCAGGAACCCGCCCAAAAGCATGAGGGGCCGCGGCTTTCGCGCACCCGCCGGGCTGTGCTAGGTCTCAGCCGGCCGTAAGCTGGCGTGAGTTCAGCCGGACCAGGGAGAGAACATGGCGTCGGTCGGGATCCGCGACGTGCGAAAGGCCTTCGGGCAGACGAATGTGCTACACGGGGTCTCGGTGGACATCCGGGACGGCGAGTTCGTGATCCTGGTCGGCCCGTCCGGCTGCGGAAAGTCGACATTGCTCCGCATGATCGCCGGCCTCGAGAACATCTCCGGAGGCGAGATCCGCATCGGCGACCGCGTCGTGAACGACGTTCCCCCGAAGGAGCGGGACATCGCCATGGTGTTCCAGAATTATGCGCTCTACCCGCACATGACGGTGCGGCACAACATGGCGTTCTCTCTCGAGTTGCGGAAGGCCCCGAAGGAGGAGATCCAGAGCCGCGTCGCCAAGGCGGCCGGCATCCTCGGCCTCGGCGCATTGCTTGATCGCTATCCGCGACAGCTCTCCGGCGGCCAGCGTCAGCGCGTCGCGATGGGGCGGGCCATCGTGCGCGACCCTCAGGTGTTCCTCTTCGACGAGCCTCTCTCGAACCTGGACGCCAAGCTCCGGGTGGCCATGCGCACGGAGATCAAGGAACTCCACCAGCGGCTCCAAACGACGACCGTCTACGTCACCCACGATCAGATCGAGGCGATGACGATGGCGGACAGGATCGTCGTCATGCATGACGGTATCGTCGAGCAGATCGGCGCCCCGCTCGAGCTCTACGACCGGCCCGACAATCTCTTCGTGGCGGGCTTCATCGGATCGCCCGCGATGAACTTCATCCCGGGTCAGGTTCGGTCGAACGGCTCTCTCTCGTTCGAAACGAGCGCCGGGCTCTCGATCCCGCTCGACACCGCGCCCGCAGGGACAAACGGCCGCGCTCTCGTGATGGGCGTCCGACCGGAGCATTTCGCGGTCGCGGCCGACGGGATGCCGGTGGAGGTGATCGTCGTGGAGCCGACCGGCTCCGAGACGCTGCTGGCCGTGAAGGCGGGCGGGCAGGATCTGACTTGCGTTTTCCGGGACCGCGTTCTGCCCAGGCCCGGCGAGACGATCCGGATTCGACCGGAACCGACGCTGGTCCACTTCTTCGACGCCGAGACCGGGCAGCGGCTCTCGTCCTGAGGTCACCACCACAGCCGGCGCGGCCGAACGCCGGACGAAGGGCGAGACGCCCGCTCGCATCCATCCATCGAGGGAGACGAATGCCATGACCTATTTCGACCGCCGATCCGTTCTCAAGGGCGGCGCCGCCGTCGGGCTCGCGGCCGGCGCGAGTCTGGCCGATTTCGCGAAAGCCTGGGCCCAGGCCTCGCCCTGGAAGCCGGAGGCAGGCGCGAACCTCTCGATGCTGCGCTGGAAGTACTTCGTGCAGTCGGAGGACGACGCCTTCGTGGCGCTGATGAGCGCGTTCACCCAGGCGACGGGCGTCAAGGTCGACATCACCCGTGAATCCTACGAGGACGTGCAGCCGAAGGCCTCGGTCGCCGCCAATACCGGTGCCGGCCCCGACCTCTTCTGGGGCCTGTACTCGCTGCCTCACCTCTTCCCGCAGAAATGCATCGACGTCACGGACGTCGCTGATTATCTCGGCAAGAAGTATGGCGGCTGGGTGCAAAGCGCGCAGGATTACGGCAAGAGCGAGGGAAAGTGGATCGCGATCCCGATCTGCTACAGCGGCAACCTCATCAATTATCGACTGGCGTCATCGAAGAAGGCCGGCTTCTCGGAGTTCCCGAAGACGACCGACGCCTTCCTGGAATACGCCAAGGCCATGAAGGCGCAGGGCACGCCGGGCGGCTTCGCCCTCGGGCATGCCTCAGGCGACGGCAATGGCTGGGTGCATTGGGCGCTATGGTCGTTCGGCGGCAATGTCGTCGACAAGAACGACAAGGTCGTCCTCAACTCGCCGGAGACCGAGAAGGCGCTCCTCTACACGAAGGAACTCTATCAGCACATGATCCCGGGCGTGGCGTCCTGGAACGATGCCTTCAACAACAAGGCGTTTCTCGCCAACGAGATCCATTGGACCAACAATGGCATCTCGATCTATGTCGCGGCGTCCAATGATGCATCCAAGAAGGACATCGCGGCCGATATGGACCACGCTTATTTCCCGACGGGCCCGATCGGCAAGCCGACCGAGTTGCACCTGATGTATCCGATCCTGGCGATGAATTATACCAAGTACCCGCAGGCCTGTAAGGCGCTGATCGCCTATATGCTCGAGGCCGAGCAGTTCAACAGATGGATCGGCGCGGCGAAGGGGTACTTGACCCATTGCCTCAACGCGTACGATTCCAATCCGGTTTGGACCGAAGACCCGAAGCGGACCGTTTACCGGGACGTGGCCAAGCGCTCGCTTACGGCGGGGGGGCTCGGCTCAGTGGGAGAGAAGGCCGCGACCGCGATCGCGGATTTCGTGGTCCTCGACATGTTCGCGAACGTCGCGACCGGCCGCGAGGATGCGAAGACCGCGATGAAGCAGGCCGAGCGCCAAGTGCAGCGCATTTACCGGGGATGAGCGGCGGATGAGTGGCCTGCTCCAGATGGCCGGGCTTGTCCCGGTCATCCCCTTTGGGAGACCGCAAGGCAGCATGCGGCGGCTCCAGAGGGGGCGTAGGCGGCAGGCTTATCGGGGTGGCCGGGACAAGCCCGCCATGACACCGGCGTAAGGAGCGGCTGACATGGCCGACATGACGGCAGGGGCGATCCGCGAAAGGATTCCCATCCGGCCCACGACGGCTTGGGACCGATTGAAAACCAACCGCAACGTCGTCGGCACCTGGTTCATGGTGCCTGCCGCGGGCTTTCTTCTGCTGTTTCTAGCCTACCCGCTCGGCCTCGGCATCTGGATGAGCTTCACCGACGCGCGCATCGGGCGAGCCGGCAAGTTCATAGGGCTCGAAAACTACGAATGGCTGCTCGAAGATCCGAGCTTCATCAACGCGACCGTGTTCACGATCAGCTACACGGTGATCGCGAGCGTTATCAAGTTCGCGGTCGGCCTCTACCTGGCCCTGCTCCTCAACAAGCACGTTCCCTTTCGGGCGATCGTCCGCGCCGCGATCCTGATCCCCTTCATCGTGCCGACCGTTCTGTCCGCGATCGCATTCTGGTGGCTGTTCGACCCTCAATTCTCGATCATATCGTGGTCGCTGAAAAAGATGGGCGTGATTGCGACCAACATCGATTTCCTCGGCGTTCCCCTGCACGCGCAGGCGAGCGTGATCTTCGCCAATGTGTGGCGCGGGGTGCCGTTCATCGCGATCACGCTGCTGGCCGGCCTGCAGACGGTGCCGCCATCCCTCTACGAAGCCGCGACGCTGGATGGAGCGACCCCTTGGCAGATGTTCCGGTTCATCACCTACCCGCTGCTGACCCCGATCATCGCGGTTGTCATGACCTTCTCGGTCCTGTTCACCTTCACCGACTTCCAGCTGATCTGGGCGATGACGCGGGGCGGCCCGGTCAACGCCACTCACCTCATGGCGACCCTGTCGTACCAGCGTGGCATCCTGGGCGGCCGTCTCGGCGAAGGCGCCGCGATCGCGACCGCGATGATCCCGTTCCTGCTGGCCGCGATCATGGTGTCGTGGTTCGGCCTTCAGAGCCGCAAATGGCAGCATGGTGGAAGCAATGACTAAGGTCGTCGCTGCCAAGCCAGTTCCGGACGGCCCTGCCGTCCTCGCGCAGGCGCTCGCCGCGCCGGGCGCCCGCACGCGGGCCATGGAGGACCACTCGGAGGGGATGTCCTACCTCGACACGTTGCCGAGGCGCGTCGTGACGACCTACATCCCGCTCGTCCTGATCATGATCGTGCTTCTGTTCCCGTTCTACTGGATGGTGCTGACGGCCATCAAACCGGACGAACAATTGCTCGATCTCGAGCGGTTCAATCCGTTCTGGGTCGTCGCGCCGACCTTCAAGCACATCTCGAAGCTCCTGTTCGAAACGCCCTACCCGCGTTGGCTCTGGAATACGATGTTCATCGCGGTCGCCGCGACTGTGCTGTCGCTGTTCGCGAGCGTCCTGGCGGCTTACGCGATCACGCGAATCCGCTACAGGGGCGCTAGCTATGTCGGGGCCGGCATCTTCCTCGCTTATCTGGTCCCGCCCTCGATCCTGTTCATCCCGCTCTCGACCGTAATCCACCAATACGGTCTCTTCGATTCCGTGTTCGCGCTCATCCTCGTCTACCCGACGATCCTCATCCCGTTCTCGACCTGGCTTCTGATGGGGTATTTCAAGACGATCCCCTATGAGCTCGAGGAATGCGCGCTGATGGACGGCGCCAGCCGCTGGCAGATCCTGGTCAAGATCATCCTGCCCCTCGCGATCCCGGGCATCATCTCGGCTTCAATCTTCGCGCTCACGCTGTGCTGGAACGAGTTCATCTACGCGCTGACCTTCATCTCATCCTCGTCCAAGAAGACGGTGCCGGTCGCGATCGTGAACGAGTTCGTCGACGGCGACATCTACCGCTGGGGTTCGCTGATGGCCGGGGCGCTCGTCGGCTCCCTGCCGCTGGTGATCCTCTACTCGTTCTTCGTCGAGCATTACGTGTCGGCGATGACCGGCGCGGTGAAGGAGTAAACCGAGCCCCACACGCGGCCCCTTGAAAAGGGCCTCGGCTTCGGGCACATGATGCGGAACGACGGGCCGACCTCTCGCGGGGCGCCGGTCGCGGATGCGGGTGTAGCTCAGGGGTAGAGCACAACCTTGCCAAGGTTGGGGTCGAGGGTTCGAATCCCTTCGCCCGCTCCATATTTTCAGCGACTCAGATGGTGGAGCGACACGGCCCTTCGGGGTCGGGTAAGCAGCCGGGCCGATTTCGTCGCGCGCCAAGCCGCTTGTGTTCCTGTACGCCTTCGACCTCATGCGGCTCTACGATAGGGATCTCCGATCACTGCCGCTCGCGGAGCGCCGGGCCGCCGTGGGCACCGCGCCCGCTATCCGCCTGTCCGATCCCCCATCCATGCCGCCGCCGCGTCCAGCACCGCAGCTATGACCTCGCGCTCGGATCGACCGGCCCTCGCCGGAACGCGGAAGGAATGGTCCGCTTCCGGCACGAGCAGCGACGCAGCGCCGAGCCTCGCCAGCACGGGCTCAAAGCAGGTGCATCTCGGCCAGCGCACCCCGCGTCCCCTGCAGGAACAGCATCGGCGTACTGATCTCGGCGAGATGATCCGCGCGAAGGTCGGACGGCTTCCCGGCCGGGTGCAAAGGGAAGGCGAAGAACACGAGCCCGCGGACGTTCGGGAGCGCGTCGACGGCGTGGGCCTGAGACGTCATGCGCGGGCCCCGCGAATGTCGCAGCCGGGGTGATCGAGCCGACGATCGGTATTGGGGCCGTGTCGCCGTTGAGATCGCGAGGCGAACGGGACATCGAATCGGCGAGAAGGTAGCTGATCGTTATGCGGCCGAGACACCTTCAAGCCGCTGATCGCTCCAGTGCTCTGCCGAGGTTCGGCGGGCGGTCCAGGGTATCGGGTCCGACCTAGCGGTCCTGGCCCGGTGCGTCGGCGATAGGACAACGCTTCACAACATCCGAGCACGCGCCCTGAACGCCGCCGAGATGGCCAGCAACGGCTCTGCGGCTCGCAATGCCGCTACGGCTCTCTGCTTGGCTGCGGAAGCCCTAGGGGAGGCGCAGGAGGCGAGTAAGGCCGCCCTTGCTGGCCGGATGATGTGCCCGCCCGCCCTGGACGGGGCCTACAAGGCTCTGGAGCGGTTTAAGGCGACCTGCATATGACGGCGCCCGACCGCCCGATTGGCTACGCGCGAGCGCTCCGCTAAGCAGGCGCTCGCACGTCAGGTCGGGTCGACCACAGCCGGAGGGTCGGCCGAGAATGCGTCGTGCCGATCCCTGATCGCGTCGAGAAGGCCGACTTCGGGAGCGATTCATCTGACATGCGAGCCGGGGGTGTGGACCCGGTTCGCGCGTGCGGCGTCTCGATATGTCGCCGACCATCGCCTGCCAGATGCGCCGCTCGTCACGCTATGTTAGCAGCGCCGCTGTTTCTCGGTTCGGCAACGCGGACCGCCGCCATCGCCAGCTCCACCTCGGCACACGCGCACGAGCACTGTTTTGCAGCGCCCCGTGCCAGTGCCGCTGCCGGGGCCAAAATCTCGTCCCCTGCCCGTCCCGCTACCTGGCCCAGAATCGACATAGCCGCCGCCGTAACCGCCTCCTCCGCCCTGCGCCGAAGCACCAGATACTCCGGCAAAGGCTATGCTCAGAAAACCAGAAATTAGAAGGAATTTGTTCATCGGAGTACCCCCTTACGTTATCACGAGTAAGCGTGTTGATTTGAATATCAGAATTCCAAACCGTTCCGCTCTCATTCAGCATGCATTAGTCTCGGGCGCGTTCAACCCGACCAGGCGCACGCTCCGGCGCTCGCCGTCGAGCCGGATCGTGTCCCCGTCGACCACGTAGACCCGGCCGGGCGCGATCGGTTCGGCCGCCGCGAGACCCGGAACTAGGGCGAGGGCGAGCAGGAGGAGCACGCGCCTCATCGCGGCCGACACACGAACCGAAAGACTGCCGGCCCGACCTCATCAGCATACGACCATACGAAGCCGCCGTCTTCCGATTATAGACGAACGCGTGAACAACGATCCTGATGGCGGCTGCCGCTATCCCGGTTGAAATGGTTTGGGAAAGCCCGGCCATCTCAGGTAAACAGTGGAAAATAGTCGACATCAACCTTGCCAAGGTTGGGGTCGAGGGTTCGAATCCCTTCGGCCGCTCCAAAGGTCGTAGTGATGTCATTTGGATAGCAGGGCCTCGTAGCGATCGAGCCCGTCCCGGGTGCCATTGGTGTCCACATGGTGGTCACACCGGCCAACGCGTCCCTCCGAGTTCTCGGCCAGCTGTGCTCCGGTGACGCAACCGTGATGGTCGGATCGCGCTATCCTCGCCGGCCGAGATGGGTCTCGACGAGGAAGGTCGCGACGGCCCTGCCGTTGACGGCAGCCGCGCCTTTCCTCGCCGGCGCAAGAGACGGCCGCGCGGCAGGTTTGTTTGCGATTAGCCGACTATCTGGGGCCGGCTACCCGTCCCTGATCGCCTACGAGAAGCAGATGCAGCCGGACAGCTAAGACCCAAGCCCGTCACCGTCCACCGAAACCGGGTCAACTCCAGTTCGCTCGCGACCGAACCCGTCCGCCGCTGACGAGGTCGCCGCTCCTGATCCTGACGATGTCGCAGCCGCGCAACTTGCTGTCGATGGCGAGGTCGAAGATGACTCGGTCCCGAACCCGGCCGTCCCGGTCGAGCCAGAACCGGATGGTCTAGACTTGCTTCAAGTTAAGCGCGCGCTTCGCGCCGAGTTTCCGACCTGCGTTCCACGGTTTCCGGCCTTTGACGCCGGGATCGTACTCTGAATGGCCCATGGCCTGTCTCCACACCGGCAGTTGCCGGTCTGGAGCAAACCATTTGGCAGGACGCGAGCTTCATCGCCCGGCCTTCCCGAGATAGGCCTCCACCACGCGGGGATCGGCGAGCACCTCCTCGCGCGTTCCGCTCAGCAGCACGGTGCCGCCGTCGAGAACATAAGCCCGGTCGCATATCTGCAGGCCGGCCCACGCCATCTGCTCGACGAGCAGGATGGTCAGGCCCCGTGCCTTGAGGTCCGCGAAGGCGTCAAAGATCGTGCGCACCATAATCGGGGACAGGCCGAGCGACGGCTCGTCGAGGACCAGGAGCCGCGGACCGGAGACGAGCGCCCTCGCGATCGCGACCATCTGCTGCTCGCCGCCGCTGAGCAGGCCTGCGGCCTGCTCCCGCCGCTCCCGAAGGCGAGGAAAGATCTCCATAAGGCGCTCGCGCTCCGCCTCGAACAGGTCGCGCTTCCCACTCCGGAGGCGCCGGTACCCTCCGAGCTCTAGGTTCTCCTCGACCGTGTGCTCCGGGAAGAGCTGGCGGCCCTCCGGAACGAGGGCGAGGCCGAGCGCGGCAACCTCGTGCGGCGCGAGCCGGCCGAGCTCCGCGTCGCCGAAGCGGATCGTACCTGCAGTCGGGCGCATCAGGCCGGCGATGGTCCGCAGGGTCGTGGTCTTGCCGGCGCCGTTGCTGCCGAGCAGCGTGACGATCTCGCCCTCGGCGACGTCGAACGAGACGCCCTTGAGCACCTCGAGCGGGCCGTAGGCCACGCGGAGCCCGTCGACGCTAAGCAGCTTCATGCGCCCTGCCGAGATAAGCCTCGATCACCTTGTCGTTCCGCTGGATCGCTTCCGGCGCGTCCTCGGCGATCACGACGCCGTAATCCAGCACCGTCACCCGGTCGGAGATGGACACCACGAGATCCATGTGATGCTCGACAAGGAGAACCGTCATGCCTGTCTCCTTCAGGCGCCGGATGACGACCGCCAGCGCCTCGATCTCCTCTGAGACGAGCCCCGCTGCGGGTTCGTCGAGGAGCAGGATGCGCGGCTCGGTCGCGAGCGCGCGCGAGATCTCCAGAAGGCGCCGATGCCCGTACGGGAGGGCGTTCGCGGACCGTTCCTCGAAGCCCTCCAGCCCGACGAAGCGGAGCAGCCGCCTCGCTTCGCTGCCATTCGCGGCGGCCTCCTCCCTGGCGCGGCGCCCCCCGACGAGGGCCGCCCAGAGGCCTGAGCGCGAGCGGCGCGCGAAGCCGACCAACACGTGCTCGAGCACGCTCATGTCCCCGAACAGCTTGATGGTCTGGAAGGTGCGGGCGACGCCATGCCGTGCGGCCGCGCTCATCGAGGGCAGGGCCACAGGGCGGCCGTCAACGAGGAGGCGCCCGCCGTCGGCCTGGTAGAAGCCTGTGACGACGTTGATGAGCGTCGTCTTCCCGGCGCCGTTCGGGCCGATCAGGGCGTGGATCGTGCCGGCCTCGACCCGAAAGCTGACCGCCCGGAGGGCCTTCAGCCCGCCGAAAGATCGCGAAACACCCTCCACCTCAAGGGAGGCGCCCAGCACGCGTGTCGTGACGCCGGGGTCGGGGACGACCGAGCCGGTCCCGGGCGACGGCCGCCGCGGACGGAGCGACCCGGCGCCGCCTTCGAACAGCCCCATCACTCCGTTCGGGAGGAAGAACAGCGTCAGCAGGATGAAGACCCCGTAGACGATCAGCCGGAACTTGTCGAAATCGTGCAGCATCTCCGGAAGCAGCGTCAGGACGGCGGCTCCCACGAGCGGCCCGAGCTGCGTGCCCGCGCCACCGAACAGGACGGCCAGGAGAAAGAACACCGAGCTGAAGAACTGGAAATTGTCGGGGCTGATATAGTTCTGCTGATGCGCAAAGAGGGTGCCGCCGAAGCCCGCGAAGGCGGCGCTGACGACGAAGACGACGACCTTAAGCCGGTAGACGTCGACGCCGACCGATGCGACGCCGAGTTCGCTGTGCTTCATCGCCCGGAGCCGCAGGCCGAAAGGCGAATGCACGAGCCGCCACTGGAGCACCATAGCGAGTGCGAACAAAGCCAGGACGACGTAATAGAACTGGTCCGTCTGAACGATCCACGAGCCGATCTGCACTTTCGGTATCGACGACAGCCCGAGGTCGCCGCCGGTGACGGCGACCCATTCCTGCAGGATCTTGAAGATCACCCATCCGAACGCGATGGTGACCATCGCGAGGTAAGGTCCTTTGACGCGCAAGGCCGGCAGCGCGAGCAGCCCGCCGAAGACCGCCGCCAGCGCGGTGCCAGCCGCAACGCCGATCCAGATGTGCAGGCCGGTGGCCTGGAAGAACGCGATCGGCGCGAGCGCCTTCGTCATGAGCGCGGTCGTATAGGCGCCGACGGCCATGAGCGCCGCATGGCCGAGGGAGAACTGCCCGGCATACCCGGCCAGGATGTTCAGGCCGACCGCGACGATGCCATAGATGAAGACGATGATCCCGAGATAGCGGTAGTAGCTCCCGTCCTCGAGCAGCGGCGCAAGGACGAGCGCTGCGAGGACGAGCCAGGGCGCGTGATGGGCGGCCCGTCTCACGCCCGCTCCTGGACGGGGCGGCCGAACAGCCCTTCCGGCTTCAGGGCGAGCGCCAGGATCATGAGCGAGAAGCCGAGGATGTCCCGGATCCCCGTGTAGAGATAGCCGGATATGAGGGCTTCCAGCGCGCCGTAGACGAGCCCGCAGACCAGGATGCCTCGGGGCGCCGCGAGGCCCGCGATGATGGCGATCGCGAACGCCTTGAGGCCCAGCACCGTGCCCATCTGCGGCTCGGCGAGCGTCAGCGGCACGACCATGAAGCCGGCGAGCCCGGCGAACGCGGCGGCGGCCGCGTAGGAGGCAGCCTGCACCCGCCGGGTGTTGATGCCCATCAGGCCGCTGACCTCGCCGCTATGGGCGACGGCCCGGAAGGCCTTTCCGGTCAGGGTGCGCCGGTAGAACAGATCGAGCGCGACGAAGACGACGATCGCAACCGCGATGATGAACAGCTGCTGCGGCAGGATCGTGAGCGAGCCGATCCGCACCGGCGTGTTGCCCAGGAAGGACGGCACCGGCGTAGGGCTCCGACCCCAGATCATCTCGGCGAGGTCGATCATGAGGAACCCGACTGCGAGCGTGCTCATCACCCAGACGTCGCTTCCGGCCCGAAGGAATGGCGCAACCGAGAAGCGCTCGGCCACGAGACCGAGCGCGAACAGAGCGACAAGGATCACCACGAGGCTTACGAGCGGAGGCAGCCCCTGCTGGACCGACAGCGAGTAGGTCAGCATGCCGCCCAGCATCACCCACATGCCGAGCGCGAAATTCAGCGCCTTCGTGGTCATGAAGGTCAGGCTATAGCCGACGGCGATGAGGCCGTAGATCGCACCAGTCGCAATACCGCTCAGCGCGATTTGGAGAAAGAAATACATCCGGAAGGGCAGGCTGCGGGGTCAGTTTGGCATCCTTCGCTGACGGCCAAACTCACCGCCCGCGAAGGATCCAACGGATCTCACATCAGGTTCAGGTTTTTCTTGTCGATGTACTTCTTCGTCTTGTCGTCGATGTCCACGAACGGGCCTTTGTCGTCGTACTTGATCTCAAGGAGCTTGCCGTTTGTCCACCGAGTCATGATCATGTCTTCCTCGGTGATCGCGTTGTGGCGATCCTTGGTGAAGACTGGCCGCTTGAAGTCCTTGATGAGACTGGTGAAGGCCGGAACATTTTCCAGTCCGGCCCGGATCGCCTTCGGATCGGTGCCGTCACGCTCCATCACGAGACGGAAAAGATAGACGGAATCGTAGGCGCCGAACACGCTCGTCGGCGCATCCATCTCCTGGCCGTAGCGCTTCCGATACGCCTCGATGAGCGCGAGGCGCCCGGGCGATTGCGGCCCGTCGATCGTGATGGTCGTGCTCGACAGGATGCCCTCGGCGGCCGGCCCGGCCGCCTTCCAGAACGACGGTCCGGCGATGCCCCAGGCGGAGGCGTAGGGGGTGTCGTCGCCGAGCTTCTGCTTGGTCTGGGCGACCAACGTGTTCTCGCGCACGAGCGCGTAGTTCAGGATGCTCTGGGCGCCCGCATTCTTGATCTTGATGATCTGCGGGGTCATGTCGGTGTCGTTCGAGTCGAAGGTCTCGTCGGCTACCGGCGTGACGCCGTTCTCCTTCAGGCGCCGCTGCAGCTCGCTGCGGCCCGTCACGCCCCAGCCGCCCGTCCAGTTCAAGAGCGCCACCTTGGTGTGGCCGAACTTCTTGACCATCGTGTCGACGATGAAGTTCGCCTGGCCCGTCCCGTACATGCCGATCCGGAAGAGGTAGTTGTCCTGTCCCGCCTTTGCGGCGTCGTTCTCGGTGATGGCGGTCGCGTCGGTCGCCGGGCAGATCACCGGAATTTTGAGCGCCTCGTTGACGATGGGGGTGACCGCCAGCATCGAGGCGCTGTTGGTTGCGCCAAGCATGGCCACCACCTTCTCGCGCTCGGCGAGCTCGCGGTACTGAGCGACGGTCCGGACGGGGTTGTGCTCGTCGTCACGCGACACCAGAACGAGCTTGCGGCCCTTGATGCCACCCTTGGCGTTGATCTCGTCGACGGCGATCTCCGCACCGCGCTTGATGTCGAGCCCGGTGAAGGAGGCGGGCCCGCTCAGCGCGCCGGAATAGCCGATCTTGATGTCCTGTGCCGAAGCGCTCGCCGCAGCCGCCATGCCGGCCGCCGCAACGATCCATCTCAAGCCTTCTTGCTTACGAGTCATGTTCCCCTCCGCAAGTATGGGCGCTTGCTCGGCCTCCTGAAAGTCGGGACCAGGCCGGGTTCAGCATGGTCCAGCAGCAGGCGGCATTCCGCGGGCAACCCTTGTGCCAATCGGGCCACGTCCAGCCGAATGGCGAACGTACGGGCATGGGTGGGAGGCTAGGAGTTCACGAGCGGCCGCGACAAATACCGTTTTGCGACTGCTTCATGCCGAACGTGGTATATCGCTGGGGGAGGCGGGGCTCATCTTTTCCGCTCGGGAGCGTCACGACCGTGAATCTGCGCCAGCTCCATTACTTCGTGGAGGTGAGCGACCTTCAGAGCGTTACCTTGGCGGCGGCGCGGCTCCGCATCGCCCAACCTGCCTTGACCCGTCACATGCGCGCCCTTCAGCGCGATCTCGGCGTGGAGCTGTTCTCACGCACGGGCCGTGGCATCGTCCTGACCAATGCCGGGATGGTGTTCCGCGACCGGGTTACCTCTATCCTGCGCGAGCTGGATCGGGCTCGGGTGGAGGTCCAAGCGCTGTCGCGCACGCCCGGAGGCCGCATCGACATCGGCATGCCGGCCTCAATCAGCCAAGCCCTGACGAGGGCCATCATCGAGCAGATCGGACGGCAGCTTCCGAAGACCTCCGTCCGGGTCATCGACGGCTGGACCGGCTTCATCGTGGAGTGGCTCCTCCTCGGCCGGCTGGAACTCGGGGTCGTTTACGACCACACCTTGCGGAGCAATCTGCTCCAGATCGAGCCGCTCGCCTTGGAGCGCCACTTCCTGGTCTCGCGCACGGGCGAGGCTCCCGTCCGGCGGGGCGGACGGATCTCCCTTGCGGCGCTTTGCAAGTTGCCATTGGCGCTTCCCAGCCGGGAGCACGGCCTCCGGGTTGCGATCGAGGAGCGGATGCGGGCTGCCGGCTTGACGCCCCGGATAGAGCTGGAAGTCGAGTCCACAATCGCCATCAAGCAGTTTGTCCAGGTAGGAGGAATACACTCCATCCTGCCGCTAGGAGACGTCGGGGACGACGTCGCGGCGGACCGGCTAGTGCTGACCGAAACGGAGCCTGCCATCGAGCGGATGCTCTCGCTCGCTTGGGCGCGCGAGCGGAAGATCGACGCCCGCCTCGCAGCCGTCATCGGCATCATGCGCCGCGAGACGCAGCGCCTGATCGAGACAGGGACGTGGGGGACGTCGTTCCTCGGGCCGAGATCGGAGGCCTTCTGACGGCGGATCACACCGTCATAACAATCCGGGCATGGCACGAGCCGGAAAATGTATTGGTCAATCCGGGCGTGGACCCTAGGCTGCGAAGCAGCGCACCACTGGCAGAGCCACCATGGAAATCATCGACCTCAGTCGCGAAATCTATCATCGGACCGCGACCCACCCGAGCCATCCGCCCGTGGTGATGACGGTGTGGAACGACCACGACGAGAAGGTGACGGCCGGCGCGACGACGGTTAGCTCGAAGGCGCTATCGATCTCGTTCAGTGATCACGCCGGAACGCATGTCGACGCGCCGATCCATTTCGACGACCGGCCTGGCGCGGCGACCATCGACCAGATTCCGCTTGAAAATTTCTACACGTCGGGAATCTGCCTCGACCTGTCCCACGTACCGTTGAAGCACGCCATCACGGTTCGTGAGATGGAGGAAGCGCTCGCCAAGTCCGGCCAGGAGATCCGCCCGAAGGACACCGTGCTCCTCTATATGGCGACGAACGACCGCCTGTATGGGAACCCTCGCTACGTGCACGATTTCCCAGGTCTCGCCCTCGAATCCGTGCATTGGCTGGCGGATAAGGGCATTGGGATGTTCGGCGTCGAAGCGGTCAGCCCATCCCCGGAAGGCGAGCTGAACTTCCAGGCTCACCGCGCATGCGCCGAGCGCGGCATCACGCATATCGAGTCCATGGCCAATCTCGACAAGCTGGTCGGCCGCGGACGTTTCCGTTTTGCTGGCTTCCCGCTGCGCATCAGGGGCGGCACGGCGAGCCCGATCCGCGCCGTCGCGATCTTTGAGTAGGCTCGGCAGGTTACCGCGATGGCGGCGATGGGCAGGTCGGAGCCCGAGCTCTGGCGCTTGGAAGCGGCGGAACTCGCCCGAAAGCTCGACGCCCGGGAGATCGCCCCGACCGAGCTTCTCGACATGTATCTGGCGCGTTGTGACCGGCTGCAGCCGGCGCTGAACGCCTTTGCGCTGATCGACCGGGATGGCGCTGCGACCGCCGCCGCGGAGGCGGATGAGCGGCAGCGGGCGGGTCGACGGCTGGGCCCGCTCGATGGCATTCCAGTCGCCATCAAGGATAACCTCTATGTTCGTGGATTGCCGGCTCATTGGGGCAGCCTGATGCTGCAGGGCTTCGTGCCCGAGCAGGACGACATCTGCGTCGAGCGGCTCCGGGCTGCAGGAGCCGTCATCCTGGGCAAGACAACGACGCCCGAATTCGCGCTTTCGGGGCGCACGGAAAACCGGATCACGGGCATCACGCGGAATCCCTGGAACCCCGACCTGACGCCGGGAGGGTCGAGCGGGGGGGCGGTTGCGGCAGTCGCGTCCGGCATGGTTCCGCTCGCTATTGCCACCGACGCCGGTGGCTCGACCCGCATGCCTGCGAGCTACACGGGCCTGGTCGGCTTGCGCCCGTCCAACGGTCGCATCCCGCGCCGCTACGGCTTCCCGCCGATGGCCATCGATTTCCAGGCGATCGGCGTCGTCGCCCGGACAATGCGCGACCTCGAGCTCCTGTTCGGCGTAGTCGCGGGGCCCGATGCGCGCGATCCGGCCTCGCTTTTCGCCGCGCCGCCCCCCAGGCAGGGATCGCCCCGCAAGCTCGGCTGGTTCGCCGGGATAGGCGACGAGGTCGCCTCGTCGGAGGTGGCCGCATCTCTTGCGGACGCGGTGAGCCGGCTCGAGCGGCTAGGGTACGACGTCCAACCCTGTCCGCCGCCCTTCGATCTCGCAGAGATCCGGGCGATCTGGGACACGCTCACCTCCGTTGGAGCAGCGCGCTCGGCGGCGCAATACGGGGACGTATGGAGGAGTGCCGCGACACCGCAGATCGCCGAACTCGCGGAGCGGGGGTCACGCATTGCCGCGACGGACTACGTCAAAGCCCTTGACCGGCTTCAGGCCTTCCGCGCCGACACGTCCGCGCATTGGGGCGACTACGACGCGCTTGTGCTGCCGGTGAACCCGGTGCCGGCTTGGCCTGTCGAGACGGATCATCCGACCGAGATCAACGGCAGGACCGTGGGAGCCGCGATCCAGGGCGCCTTCTGCGGCTGGGTGAATGCGATGGGCTACGTCGGCATGAGCGTCCCGGGGCGGCCGAGCGCCGACGGGAGGCCGATCGGGATCCAGCTCGTCGCGCGCTCAGGAGGCGACGAGGCGCTTCTCGCCATCGCTCGCGATCTCGAGGCGGACGAGCCTTGGAAGGACCGCTGGCCGCTCATTGCTGTCGCTTGTGACCGTGAGGAGTAGATGCCGCATCGATGCGGCAGAGCGGACGCGGGTCGCCGAGCGTGCTAAATCGGCCGCCCTTGTGGTCGTGGGGAGGGCTCCTGGTGAGTCAATACCGGCTTCATTACTTTCCGGAATCGGGAAACAGCTACAAGCTTGCTTTGATGCTCACTTTGTGTGGCGAGACATTCGAGCCTGTGTGGACGGATTTCGGATCTCGCGTCACGTCGACCCCGGAATGGCGCGCGAGGGTCAACCCCATGGGTGAAATTCCCGTGCTGGAGCATGCTGGAGAAAAGCTGAGCCAGACCGGCCCTATCTTGCTGAAGCTGGCCAAGCGCTACGGCCGTTATGGCGGCGAGAGTGAGACGGACCGATTCGAGGTTCTACGTTGGCTGTTCTGGGACAACCAGAAACTCTCGGGTCACCTTGCGGCCTATCGTTTCATGCGCACCTTCAGCCGCAAGGCCGATCTGGCCGTGCTGGCCTATCTTCGGGCGCGCATCGACGACTTTCTGAGCATAGTCGAGCGGCAGCTCGCCGACCGGCCGTTCGTAACCGGGGACCGCGCTACGATTTCCGATCTCTCTATGTGCGCCTACCTGTCATTTCCTCCCGACGAGACCGGCTACGATCTTCCGGCCGACTACCCTGGCGTCTATGACTGGTTGCGGCGGCTCTCCGAATTGCCAGGATGGCGAGCGCCATATGACCTCCTACCCGGAGATCGGCTACCCCGCTTCGATTAGGATAGCGAGGTGGAACTCGTCGCGTGCTCCGTTCGGGCCTCGAAGGCGGAGCCGATCGAGCTTCAGGATGCGTTTGAGGTGCTCGAACAGCATCTCGATCTTCTTGCGTTCCATGTAGCGTGGCGTGGTGAGGCCGTTCCGGCTGATCCCACGGGGATGATCGACCGGCTAAGCGGGGGGTGATCCCTCCCCGGCTGCGGGAGGGCCGACTCGCGCGAAGCGCGAGCGGGATGGGGCTTCCCGCTCTCCCGGAGACCGCGGCGCTCCTCCCCCTCCGTCAGGCCCTGCGGGCCTGCCATCTCCCCCGGCGGGGAGGAGACCTGCTCACCAGCCGTTGACCCGCTCCCACCTCTCACAGACCTCTCCCCCGGCGATCACGTCGTAGCTGTCGTAGGCGGCGGCCGTGATGCAGGCGTGGTTTGGCAGGATGCGGACGAGGCTGCCGACCGGCAGGCGGTCGAACCAGCCGGGATCGTGGACGCGGACGCTGCCGTGCTCCTGGTGCACGATGTCAACCGCGAGGTCGCCGAGCCGCGCCATGCTGTGGGGATCGCAGAGATAGCCGAAGCCGGAACCGGGCAGAAACGTGTTCGCGCCGAGATCCTTGGACAGGGCGAGAGCGCCGGCATCGAGCACCACATGCCCGGCCCGGCGGTTGTGCCCGATGACCGAGGCGAGAACCGAGATCGCGATGTCCTCCTCGCGGCAGACATGGCGCGAGAGCTGCGACAGGTCCCAGAACATGTAGATGCCGCAGCGCACCTCGGTGACGCCGCGGCAATTGTCTGCGAACATCACGGTCGGGGTCGAGCCGAGGCTGACGATCTCGCAGGGAAGCCCGGCCGCCCGCACCGCCTCGGCGACGCCCACGATCGCGTCGCGCTCGGCGGCCGCAATCTCCTGCACCGTGCGGGGGTCGTCGCTCGCGTAGGAATGGCCGGCATGGGTCATCACGCCGCGAAAGGCGAGGTGGGGCGCGCGGTGGATCGCGGCCGCCAGAGCCACGGCGGCCGGATCGCCCGGCGCGAGCCCGCTCCGGTGCTCGCCGCAATCCACCTCGATCAGGAACGAGAAGGCGACACCCTCGGCGGCCGCGAAGCGCTCCGCCTCCGCGATCACCTCCCCGGCATCGGTGACCATGAGGATGTCCGCGCCCGTCTCGCTCGCGATCCGGGCGACGGTCGCGAGCTTGTTTGGCGCCATCCCGACCCCGTAGAGGAGGTCGCGGTAGCCGCCCCGCGCGAAATATTCGGCCTCCTTCAGGGTCGAGACGGTGACCGGGCACGGCTCGGCCCCGGTCGCGACCCGGGCCACGTCCAGCGACTTCGCGGTCTTCAGGTGCGGGCGGAGCCGCACGCCGAGCGCCCGGCAGCGCTCCCGCATCGCCTCGCAATTGGCGAGGAGCCGGTCACGGTCGAGCAGGAGCCGCGGCGTCTCCAGCGAGGCGATCGCGCAAGGGTTGGGATGGGGCATGGGCGGATTCCCGATGGTCAGGGTGGCGGCCCGGGACAACCGCTCACACGAGCGAGGCCACGGCGTCGTCGAGCGCGTCTTGCCAGGGCCGTGGCGTGATCCCGAAATCAAGCCGGAGCTTCGCCGTCGAGAGCCGCGAGTTCATCGGCCGCCGCGCCGGCGTCGGATACTCTGCCGTGGCGATCGGCAGGACGCGCGCCGTCGGCCCGCCCCGCCCGCCTGAGGCCGCGAAGATGGCGGTCGCGAAATCGGCCCAGCTCGCCTCCCCCTCGTTGACGAAATGGTACGTGCCGGTCGGGCTCGAGACGTCCGCGCCGAGCCGGATCGCGACCGCCTGCAACACGCCCGCCAGGTCGATCGCGAAGGTCGGGCAGCCGAGCTGGTCGGCCACGATTCTGACCTCGTCACGGTCCCCCGCGAGCCGCAGCATGGTGCGCAGGAAGTTCGAGCGGTGCGGCGACACCACCCAGGCCGTCCGCACGAGGACGTGACGCGGGTTCGCGGTCCGGACCGCCTGTTCACCGCCCTCTTTCGAGGCGCCGTAGACGTTCAAGGGCGCAACCGGGTCGTCCTCCCCGTAAGGCGCATCTTTCGTGCCGGAGAAGACGTAATCGGTCGAGACGTGGACGATCGGAACCCCCGCCGCGGCCGTTCCCTCGGCCAGGATCGCGGGCGCGAGCGCGTTCGAGGCCCAGGCGGCCCCAACCTCGCTCTCGGCCTTGTCGACGGCCGTGTAGGCTCCGCAGGAAATCACGGCGTCCCAGCGCCGCTCCGCCAGCACGCGGCGGATCGAGAGGGGATCGCCGAGGTCGAGGGTTGCCCTGTCGGGCGCGTGCAGCTTCGTGCCGACCGGCCAAACGAGCCGAAGAAGCTCGATCCCGACCTGGCCTGTGCCGCCGGTGAGGAGGATGTCCATCGACGGGGCGCGGGGCCGCGGCGCTCAGCCCGCGAGGGGAGCCAGCGGCTCCCCGTCATACGGGAAGGGGCTGTCGAAGGACCCGAGCAACGGCAGCGCGCCATCCTTGTCGGACAGAACGGGCCCGGAATCCGGCAGCGGCCAGTCGATGCCGACGCTGTCGTACCGGATGCCGCCCTCGCAATCGGGCGCGTAGTAATCCGTGCACTTGTAGACGACCTCGCTGTCCGGTTCGAGCGTCACGAAGGCATGCCCGAATCCGCCCGGAATGTAGAGCTGATGGCCGTTGGCGGCCGAGAGCTCCGCCGACACGAAGCGGCCGAATGTCGGCGAGCCCTTCCGGATGTCGAGGGCGTAATCGACGATCCGGCCCGCGACGCAGCGCACGAGCTTGCCCTGCACGCGCGGCGGAACCTGGAAATGGAGCCCGCGCAATGTCCCGACAGGGCTCGACATCGAATGGTTGTCCTGCACGAAGTCCTCGCCGATCCCCAGCGCCGCCCATTCGCGCCGGCTGTACGTCTCCGAGAACCATCCGCGCTCGTCGGCGAACCGGCGCGGCTTCAGGAGGAGGACGGGAGCCATGGAGAGCCTGCGGGAGAACCGGCAGCGATCTAGCGGACACGAGGGCCCGCGGCAAACCGGGGAGCAATCCGGCGGGACGTCCCGGCGCGGCATCTGCCGGATCGGCTCGCGCAGGTTGGTAAACATGGGGTTAATGAAGCCGCAACAATGATTGAGCTTTCGTTTACCAGCCACACGTAATGTCGCCCCATGTTGCTTGGGAGCATCGTTGTGGTGTTGATCCTTATGACGCTCGCGGGAGCGGGCTTGCTCGGTTGCTTCGGTGCGACGCTCGGGATCGACATGGCCGGACGGGGAAACCGCAACAGCCGGCGGCTTCGGCGGCCCCGGCGCCTCCACATGCAGCGGGAATGATCCGACCCGCGTTCAACGCCCCGCACGGTTGATCGGCGCGCCCGCTCCCGCCATGGAGCGGCGGTGACCCGCTCCTATCTGTTCCGCCACGCCCTCCTGCCGGCCGGTTTCGCCGAGAACGTCAGAATTCGGGTCGAGGGCGGATTGATCGCGGCTGTCGAGCGGGACGCCGCTCCCGACCGCGACCGGCCGGTTCCGGGGATCGCCATCCCGGGTGTTCCGAACCTGCATTGCCACGCTTTCCAGCGCGGGATGGCGGGCCTCGCCGAACGGCGCGGCCCCTGTCCCGACAGCTTCTGGACCTGGCGCGAGGTCATGTACCGCTTCCTCGGCCGCCTCTCGCCGGACGACGTCGAGGCGATCGCCGCCCTCGCCTATCTCGAGATGCTGGAGCGGGGTTTCACGAGCGTCGGCGAGTTCCACTACCTTCATCACGACACGGACGGGCGTCCCTACCGCGATCCGGTCGAGTTGGCCGGCCGGATCGTGGCGGCGGCCGCGGCCGTCGGGATCGGACTGACGCTCCTGCCAGTGTTTTATGCGCAAGGCGGTTTCGGGGGTGCGCTCCCCGGCGAAGGGCAGCGACGCTTCGTGACCGACCTCGACGGCTTCGCGCGGCTTCTCGAGCGTTCGCGCGAGCACGCGGCCCGTCTGCCGAGCACGCGGGTCGGGATCGCGCCGCATTCGCTCCGGGCGTCCCGCTCGAGCACCTCCCTACCCTTGCCGGCGTCGCGCCCGAGGGGCCGATTCACATTCACGCCGCCGAGCAGGTCCGGGAGGTGGAGGATTGCCTGGCCGCGACGGGGCGCCGCCCGGTCGCGCTCTTGCTGGACGAGGCGGGGGTGGACGAGCGCTGGTGCCTGATCCACGCGACCCACATGGAGCCCGGCGAGACGGCGAGGCTCGCGGCCACCGGCGCCGTCGCGGGTCTCTGCCCGCTGACGGAGGCGTCGCTCGGCGACGGCGTCTTCGACGGCCCCCGCTTCCTAGCGGCCGGGGGGCGCTTCGGCATCGGCACCGATTCCAACATCGACATCGACGCCGCGGGCGAGCTCCGCATGCTCGAATACGGGCAGCGTCTCACGCGTCGCGGCCGCAACCTCATGACGACCCGCGAGGGCGAATCGACCGGCGCGCGCCTGTTCGGGGAGGCGCTTGCCGGCGGTGCGAAGGCGCTCGCCCAGCCGATCGGCGCGCTCGCGCCGGGCGTCCGGGCCGACATCGTCACGCTCGACGCCGACCACCCGGCCTTCGCGGCCGCCGGACCGGGGAGCTGGCTGGACGCCTGGATCTTCTCGGGCGGCAGAAACGCGATCGCGAGCGTGATCGCGGGCGGCGAGATGGTGGTGGAGGCCGGACGCCACCTCGCCCGCGACGCCGTAGTGACGCGCTATCGCGCCACGATGCGGCGGCTGACGGACCTGTGATCGCGGCCCGCCCGCGAAGGCTTGGTCGTTCGCCGCCGATCCCCTCCGCTCGCCGGGGCGACATCGACGGGGCCTCCGGGATTTGCTAGCGCGTCCCTCCCGCCGAGGAGCGAAGCCTTGTCCAAGACCTACAGGATCGCGGCCATCCCGGGCGACGGGATCGGCCAGGAGGTGATCGCGGCGGGAATCGAGGTCCTGGAGGCCTTGGCCGAGCGGGACGGCAGCTTCACGTTCGCGTTCGACCACTTCGACTGGGGCTCCGACTACTACAAGCGGCACGGAATCATGATGCCGGAGGATGGGCGGGACGCGATCAAGGATCACGACGCCATCTTCTTCGGGGCCGTCGGCGCGCCGGACGTTCCGGACCACGTCACCCTCTGGGGTCTTCGCCTGGCGATCTGCCAGCCCTTCGACCAATACGCGAACGTGCGACCGACCCGGATCCTGCCCGGCATCACGAGCCCGTTGCGCGCCGTTGCCGGGCCCGAGCTCGATTGGGTGATCGTGCGCGAGAACTCGGAGGGCGAGTATGCGGGCGTCGGCGGCCGCGTGCATCGCGGCATGCCAGAGGAGGTCGCGACCGACGTCTCGATCATGACCCGAGCGGGGGTCGAGCGCATCATGCGCTACGCCTTCCGGCTGGCGGAGGCGCGCCCCCGCAAGCTCCTGACCGTGGTGACGAAGTCGAATGCCCAGCGCCACGCCATGGTGATGTGGGACGAGATCGCGGCCGAGATCGCGGCAGAGTTCCCGGACGTGACCTGGGACAAGATGCTGGTCGACGCGATGACCATGCGGATGATTCTGAAACCGGCGACGCTCGACACGATCGTGGCCACGAACCTGCACGCGGACATCCTGTCCGATCTCGCGGCCGCGCTCGCGGGATCGCTCGGGATCGCGCCGACCGCGAACATCAACCCGGAGCGGCGATTTCCGTCCATGTTCGAGCCGATCCACGGCTCCGCCTTCGACATCACCGGCAAGGGCATCGCGAACCCGATCGGCACGTTCTGGACCGCCACGATGATGCTCGACCATCTCGGGGAGCCCGCGGCGGGCGTTCGCCTCATGCGGGCAATCGAGCGGGTCACGGCCGATCCGTCGCTGCACACGCCCGATCTCGGCGGGCGGGCGACGACACGAGCCGTAACCGACGCGGTGATCGATTCGATCCGTGGGGACAACGCGTGAGCCATCACCGTCATTCCGGGGCTGCGAAGCCGAACCCGGAACCCACGGTCGCCCACGTCCGAAAGAATGACCGAAGGGCGCAGATGCAGGTGGGTTCCGGGTTCGCTGCTTCGCGACGCCTCGGAATGACGGCGTGATGAAAATCGAGACACAATCAGGGAGGGACACCACACCATGAGGCTCATCATCACCGCCATGGCGGGCGCGATCACCCTTGCGACGGCGGCGCTCGGCCAGCCCTTCCCCCAGCGGCCGATCACGCTGGTCGTGCCGTTCTCGGCCGGAGGCACGACGGACATCATCGCCCGCATCATGGCGGACGACATGTCGCGCACGCTCGGACAGCAGGTCGTGATCGAGAACACGGTCGGGGCCGGCGGCACGGTCGGGGCGGGGCGTGTCCAGAAGGCCACGCCCGACGGCTACACCCTGCTGATGGGCAATCTCGGCACCCAGGCGGCGAGCGTCGGCCTCTACCCGAAGCTCTCCTACGACCCGCGCACGGATTTTGAGCCGATCATCAACGCGGCCGCGACCCCGATGCTGGTCGTCGGCAAGAAGGATCTTCCGGTCAAGGACTTCCGCGAGTTCATCAGCTACGTGAAGGCCAACGCCGCCAAGCTGAACTACGGCACGGGCGGGGTCGGGGCGACGTCGCACCTGACCTGCCTGTTCCTCGATGCGCTGCTTGACGCCAAGCCGCAGCATGTTCCCTTCCGGGGCTCCGGCCCGGCGCTCAACGCGCTTCTCTCCGGACAGATCGACTACGTATGCGACCAGACGGTCGCGGTCGTGCCCCAGGTACAGGCCGGCGAGGTGAAGGGGCTGGTCGTGGCGGTGAAGAACCGCCTCGCTGTCGTGCCCGACGTCCCGACATCGGCCGAGCAGGGCCTGCCCGAGTTTCAGGCCACCGGCTGGAACGCGATGTTCGCCCCGAAAGGCACGCCGAAGCCGGTCGTCGACCGGCTGAACGAGGCAGGCCGCGCCGCGCTCGCCGATGAGGGTGTGCGCAAGCGCCTGCTCGAACTCGGGGCCGAGCTTCCCGACGCCATCGGGCAGACGCCGCAAGCGCTCGCGGAGCTGGTCCGGACCGAGATCGACAAGTGGGTTCCGATCATCCGGAAGGCCGGGGTCACGGTTCAGTAGCGAGAGAGCGGGCGGCGTTGATCGAAGCTGGGCGCCCGCCGACCGAGCCCGAAGGCGGAGCGGCGCTCAGGCCCGAGCCCGTGCTGGCGATCGGGGTCGCGGGGCACCGATCGCTGGAGGTCGGGAGCCCCGCGGCGGCGCGGCTCGCCCGCGACTCCAGCCGTTTGTTCGCCGATCTGCTGATGGAATGCACCCGGATCGTCGCGGCCGCCCCGGACCTGTTCGCGGGCGCGCCGCCGCGTCTTCGCGTCGTCACCCGCCTCATGGACGGCTCCGACCTCGTCATCTGCTCGGCCGCCCGGGAGGCGGGCGCCGAGATCCGCGCCGTCCTACCCTACCGGCCGAGTGCCGGAGCGGCCGGCTTCCGCGGCTCCACGGCCGGGGGCCTCTTCGACACGCTTCTCGCCGCAGCCGAGGACCCGTTCGATCTCGGGGGCGAGCCTGGCAGCCAGGCGTCCGGGGAGCGTGCCGGGCACTCGCTCCTCGATCGCAGCGACATCCTGGTCGCGTTCTGGGACGGCCAGCCGGACGGCGACCGGGCCGGCATCGCGGCCCTGGTTCAGGACGCCGTCGAGCGGCGCATGCCGGTGCTGCTTCTCCCGCTCGATGAGGGCGGCCAGGTCGCGGTGATCGACGATCCCGACGAGCTGCTGCTCTCGGCGGTCGCGGTCGACCTGCCCCGGGTCGCCTTCGCTAACAACCGCGACCGCGTGCTGGCCCGCGCCTTCGCGCCGCCCGCGAGCGCCTACGAGCGTCGCGCGCTCAAGGACAGCATCGGCGAGCGTCGCGGCCGGACGAGCCGCCGCTACGAATATCGCTTTCTCCTCAAGCTCGCGGAACGGGTGCGATCGCGCGAGCCGGCCCCGTCGAACGACGAGGAGTGGAGCCGGGCCGGGGCGGTGGCGGGCCTCGTCTCGGCCAAGGCCTCGGCCGCGGTCGCCCGTATCGAGACGCTGCAGGCCCGCATGGACGACCTTGCCGGCTTCTACAGGCAACGCGCCCGATCCGGCATCGTGCTGCGCTACGGGCTCTCCGCGCTCGGGAGCCTTCTGGTCGCGGTGTTCACGCTTCTCACCCCGCAATTCGGGCTCGCCTGGCTCGCCGTGCAGGCGGTGATCACGGCCGTCACCATCGGCGAGGAGACCTACGCATCGCGCCGGCGCTGGAACGAGCGCTGGCTCGATTACCGCTCGCTCGCCGAACGTCTCAGATGCGACCGCTTCCTCATGCCGATCGGCATCGCGACGGTTCAGCTCGATGCACAGACGAGTGCCGAGCATCCCGCCTGGATGCGGTGGTGCCACGGCCGCCTCCAGCGCGCGACCTGGATGGGCGGCAAGATCACGCCATCGGTGGTAGAAGCCGCCATGGCCCACCTCGTCGCAATCGAGATCGCCTCGCAGATCCGCTATCACGAAGCGGCGACCCTGCGCTTCAGGAGCCTCGGCCGGCGCCTGCGCGCTCTCGGGTTTGGCGCGATCGCGTGTACGCTCGGGGCGAGCCTCCTCCTGATCGCGTCCAACGGTGGCGGCCATGCTCAGCCGCTCGCCCTCCAATCCCTCCTGATGGTCGCGCTGATCACCCTGCCATCCGTCTTCTTGGCCTCGCGGGGCCTGCGGGCGGAATCGAGGTTCGATCTGGCGGCGGCGCGCTCGCAACAATCCCTCGCCGCGCTTATGGAGCTCGGGCGCCGCATTGCGACCGGGCCGGCAAGCTTCGACCGCCTGATCCAGGCCTCGCGAGCCGCCGCCGCCGCGATGATCCTCGACACGGTGGATTGGCGCATCGGCGTCCAGCTGTCCCGCTCGCCCTACCGCCCGAATTCGACCGACGCGTCCGGCCGTTGACCCCGCCCGGCGAGACGTCCAACGCGGTGGTCCTCCCCAACACTGACGGAGCCGAGGTGCCTACACGACCTGACCAGGCTGACCTGACGATCTGCTTCGCGCACGCGGCCTACCGGCTGAAGGAGACCTTCGACGCGGGAGGCTCCGGGACCCCGAGCTTTTCGGTGCGGACTCGGGACGAGTTGGCCGGCCGGATCGAGGAGGCCGACGTCGTCGTCGTGTCCGGCCTCTGGGACAACGCGCTCCTGGCCAAAGCCTGCCGGCTCCGCTTCGTCCAATCGATCTCGGCCGGGGTGAACCAATACGACCCGGACGCCTTCAGGGCCCAAGGCGTGCGACTCGCGAGCGCGCAGGGCGCCAACGAGCGGGCGGTCGCGGAGCACGCGATGGCGCTGATCCTCGCGATCGCGCGCCGCTTGCCGGAGGCGCGCGACAACCAAGCGAGGCGCGTCTGGCGCCCCATGCAGGGCGAGTTCGCGCTGCGCGAGGACGAGATCGGCGGCAAGACTCTCCTGGTCGTCGGGCTCGGCCGCATCGGCGGCCGGGTCGCCCGCCTGGCCAAAGCCTTCGACATGGCGGTCATCGGCATCAGGCGGGACCCGGCCGGCGGCCTGAACGGCGCCGATTCCGTGCGCGCGATCACCGACTTGCCGGATCTCCTCCCCCAGGCCGATTTTGTCGTGCTCACCTGCCCGCTGACGGACGACACGCGCGGGCTGATCGATGCCCGGGCGCTCGCCCGCATGAAGCCGTCCGCCCACCTCGTGAACGTCGCGCGCGGCGGCTGCGTGGTCGAGGACGACCTCGCGGCCGCCCTCGCGGCCGGCCGGATCGCGGGCGCGGCGCTGGACGTCACCGCCGAGGAACCGCTGTCGCCGACGTCCCCGCTCTGGGCCATGCCGAACGTCCTCCTGACGCCACACACAGCCGGCGAGACGCGGCGCTACGAGGAGAATATCATCGCGCTCCTGACCGAGAACCTGGACCGCCTTCGGCGCCGGGAGCGGGAACTCGTCAATCAGATCGTGTGAACCGCCCACCCGTCATTCCGGGGCTCGCAACAGGCGAGAACCCGGAACCCACGGCAGATACAACCCTCGCCCAGCGCCGTCGTGCGCCGGGGGTCCCGGGGCGATGCTGCGCATCGCTTCGGGACGACGAGAAGCTCAGGCCGGCCAGGAGCCGGCCGGCTCGCCGGGGCGGAGGAGCGCGTGGCGGGCAGGGCCGGCGGCCAGCGGATAGGCCGCCTCCACCAAATAGGGGCCGCCGCCGACGGAGTCTCGGGCCGAGTAGATGACGAAGCGTTCGGCCGTGAAGGAGAGCTGGGGAAAGCGCCCGAAGCGGGCGATGAAGGCCGCGATGTCCCCCGGCCTGACGTCCCGCATCCGGGCCAGGGTCACGTGGGGCGTGAACTTGCGGGTCTCGGCCTCCAGCCCCGCCCGCCGCACGAGCTTCTCCTGCTCGGCCTGCATCCGGGCGAGCTCGGGCGTCGGCACGGCCCGCGCGAAGAGCGCGCGGGGCCGATCGCCCCCGAAGGTCGCGAGCGCGTCGAACGCGATGGTCAGCGGCGCCTTGTGGCGCGCTTCGCCGAGCAACGCCGCGACATCCCGGGCCGTGCCGTGGTCAACGTCGCCAATGAACCGCAGGGTGACGTGGAAATTCGCCGGATCGATCCAGCGCGCCCCGGGCACGCCGCCGCGACAGAGCGCGAGCTGGTCGGCGACGGCGGCCGGAACCTCGAGGGCGGTGAACAGGCGTGGCATCGCGGGCTCCTGTGACGATCCGGTTCGCGATAGTTGCGGCGCGGCGCAGGCGCGGCAAGGGCGGCGGCATCCGTGTCAACAGGGACTGCCGGCCGCCCGAAGCCGTCGCTGATTGGCCAGCGAGTGGAGCGGCTGGACGAGCTCCGCAGCCTTCCGGGTCGACGGAGCCCTGCCGCGCGCAACGCGCTCTCGGCATCCGGGAGCGTGGCATGGCTTCGCTCCTTCAACTGCCGCAACAGCGGCTGTGTCACCGGCTGCGGACGCTACTCGTTCTTGATATTCAGTCGCCTGACAAGCTGCACTGTCGCCTCCAGATCGGCTGCAAGCCGCGCCTGGAACTGGGCTGGGGTGCCCGGCGTCGCGGTGATCCCCTCCTCCTTCAGCTTGCTGAGCAGGTCGACGTCGACGAGAAGCCGATTGACGTCAGTGTTGATCTTGGTGATCAGCGGTCCCGGCGTGTCTCGGGGCGCGAACAACCCCAGCCCCAACGAGACGTCGAAGCCTGGGTAGCCGGCTTCCGCGATGGTCGGCACTCCCGGATAGAGGTCCGAGCGTTGGCCGCTCCCCAACGCCAGCAGCTTCACTTTCCCGCCCGAGAGCTGGGGCAACCCCAACGACGTGCTCGCGAAGATCGCGTCCACTCGTCCGGCGAGGAGTTCCAGCATCGAGGGCGCACCGCCCCGGAACGGCACGTGGGCGATATCGACGCCGGCCAAAGCTTTGATCTGCTCCAAGGCCAGGTGATAGGATCCGCCATAGCCGTTGCTGCCGAAGTTCAGCTTCCCGGGATTGGCCTTTGCGTGGGAGATGAAGTCCTGGAAGGAGCTGAACTTTGACTCGGCGTTCACCAGGAACAAGGTCGTGCTCAAGCCGACTTGCGCGATCGGTGCGAGGTCACCGATCGGGTCATAGGCGAGGGGTATGCCGCGCGCCTTGGCGATGACCATCGAGTCGTATTGCGACAGGAGGAGGGTTGTAGCCGTCAGCCGGCGCTCTCGCCACAACGCCGCCAGCCAGATTGCCGCCGGCTCCGGGCCTGTTGTCGGATATCACCGATTGGCCCCACTCGTCCCTGAGCCGGGCAGCCAGCTTCCGCCCGACATTGTCGACGATTGCGCCGGGCGGGAAGGGCAGGATCAGCGAAACCACCCGATCCGGGAAGTTGCCCTGAGCGCCGGCGCGGTTCGCGATGGCGAGGCCCCCCGCAAAGCCGGCCAAGTGGGTCAGCCAGCGGCGGCGCGTGAGCGCATGCCCGGCGTTCGACCTCCAGATCGGGGTATCGTCCATCGGTGTTCCTCCATTCGTTGATCTCATCGGGCTGTGAGAGCGGTCCGGATGTCCTCTGGGCTTGCCGGCTCCCCGCCGGCTGTCCTGATCAGATCGACAGCCCTGTTCACCCAGTCGATGTTGCGTAACGTGGTGCCGAGAGGCGCGTCCTCGAGGCCCACGCGCACGTGGCCGCCCGACCGCACGGTCGGTTCGATCAGGTCCGAGATATCCGAGCAGCGACCGGCAACCATCCAGGGCGCGCCCGGATGTTCACGCTCGAGAAGCTGGGTATAGGCGGCGAGCGCGAAGGGTTCGCACGGCATCCCGAAGGCGAGGGCGTCGGTCAGCATGAAGCGATAGATCGGCATCGGGACGTCGGCCATGCGACGGTACAGGGCAGCGCCGAGGCGAATGAACCCGGGCTCGTAAATGGCGTAGCTCGGGTGGTGCTTGTACGATCTTGCGAGCTCCAGGCCGCGCCGGATGTGAAGCTCCGAATTGGCGTAGATGTAGCCGAGCTTGTCCTGTTGGATGTTCGAGAACTCGCTGAAATTGACGGAACCGGGATCCAGGACGGACCATTCCAGAAGCCGTTTCCGGCATAGGGCTTCGATCGGATCGTAGCGGGCGCTCGAGTCCGGCTCCTGCGGACGTTGTTCCATCGTAGGGTAGATGATCGCGTCACATCGGGCCTGAATGCCGCGGATGACGTCTTCATAGGTCGCAGCGTCGTCGTTCTGGCGGCCTGTCGCCTCATCATAGCTGTGGAAGTGCATCACGGAGGCGCCGGCTTGCGCGCAGGCGACAGCTTCCTCGATCAGGTCCATCCGTCTCACCGGGATGAGGGGCTGTCGTTCCTGCGTCCAGCCGCCGTTAAGCGCGACCTCCAGCCACACCTTTCGGGCCATCCGCTCCCTCCCTCATTCGGTTGAACATTTCCAAGCGTTTCGGCCGGGGTTCGGCTACTCAGCCGCCTTCGCCACCGCGCCCGCGTTCCCGGACAGGAAGTCCATCGCGGCGGCGACGCCGCCGGACCGGTGCGGCACGCCGCAGGCCCGGAACCCCATCTCGACGCCGGTCAGGACGCCCGTGACCAGCAGGTCGTGGAAGTCGCCGAGATGGCCGATGCGGAAGACCTTGTCGGCGAGAGGCCCGAGGCCGTTGCCGAGCGACATGTTCGAGCGCTCCAGGATCTCGGCCCGGAGCGCGTCGGCCGAATGGCCCTCGGGAAGCCGGATCGCGGTCAGGACGGAGGAGTATTCCGCGGGCTCGGCGCATTGGATGTCCATGCCCCAATGGCGCACGCAGCGCCGCGTCGCCTCCGCGGCCCGATCGTGCCGGGCGAAGACGTTGTCGAGCCCCTCCTCGTGCAGCATGTCGATCGCGACCTTCAGGCCCTGCAGGAGGTTCGTCGACGGCGTGTAGGGGAAGAAGCCCTTGTCGTTGATGGCGATCATCTCCTCCCAGTCGAAGAAGGCGCGGGGCAGCTTGGCGGCCTTGCTGGCTGTCCGGGCCTTGTCCGAGACGGCGTTGAAGGAGAGGCCCGGCGGCAGCATCAGGCCCTTCTGCGAGCCCCCGACCGTGACGTCGACGCCCCATTCGTCATGCCGGTAATCCATGGAGGCGAGGGACGAGATCGTGTCCACGATGAGCAGCGCCGGATGCCCGGCCCGGTCGATCGCCCGGCGTACGGCCGGGATGCCGGACGCGACGCCGGTCGAGGTCTCGTTATGGACGACGCAGACGGCCTTGATCGACTTCGCCCTGTCCTCGGCCAGCCGTGCCCCGATCGCCTCCGCGTCGACGCCATGGCGCCAATCGCCCGGGATGACCTCGGCCTCAATGCCGAGCTTCGCGGCCATCCGGCTCCAGAGGGTCGAGAACCAGCCGGTCTCGAACATGATCACCCGGTCGCCGGGCGAGAGCGTGTTCAGGAGCGCTGCCTCCCAAGCCCCGGTTCCCGATGCCGGGAAGATCACGACCGGCTTCTCGGTCTTGAAGATCGTCCGGATGCCGTGGAGCACCTCGCGGCCGAGCTTGCCGAATTCCGGCCCGCGATGGTCGATGGTGGGTTTCGCGATGGCGGCCAGCACCGGCAGCGGCGTGTTCGACGGGCCAGGGATCTGCAGGAAGTGGCGGCCGGGATGGTGGGTCATGTTCGGGTCCTCCCGACTGTGTTTCCTTCCCGCGATGTGATCGGGTATCGCGGCATGATGGTCAATCTCGACGCTCATTCCCTCCCCCTTGCCGGGAGGGCGGACTCGGCCGAAGTCCGAGCCGGGTGGGGGTGGCGCAGGAGGAACCTCGACCGTCGGAGCAGGCGGAGCAACCCCAACCCCGGTCCTTCGCTTCGCTCCGGCTCGGCCCTCCCCGCAAGGGGGAGGGAAGGCCCGCCCGCGCCATGACCACCCGCGACCTCGCGCTCGAGCGCCGGCTCGGGAAGGAGCTCGAAGGCGAGGTGCGTTTCGACGCCTTCACGCGCGGGCGCTACGCCACCGACGCCTCGATTTATCAGATCATGCCGGCCGGGGTGGTCTTCCCGAAGACGAAGGCCGACGTCGCGGCGTCTCTCGCGATCGCGCGCGAGCACGACATCCCGGTCATCGCGCGCGGGGGCGGCACGTCGCAGAACGGGCAGCCGGTCGGGTCCGGGGTCGTGCTGGATTTCAGCCGCCACCTGAACGCCGTCGCCGAGTACGACCCTGCGGGCGCGACCGCGACCGTCGAGCCGGGCCTCGTGCTCGAGCACCTGAACGCCCGGCTTCGTCGGGACGGCCTCTTCTTCCCGGTCGAACCCTCGACGGCGAGCCGCTGCACCCTCGGCGGCATGGCAGGCAACAACTCCTGCGGCGCGCGCTCCATCCGGTACGGCAAGATGGTCGACAACGTCCTCGGGCTCGAAGCCCTGCTGCATGACGGGACCGCCATCCGGCTGGGATCACGGGGCGGGAACGATCCTGGGATCACAGGATCACCGGCGACCGAGGATCTGGCGGACCGGATGGTCGCCTTGGCCGAGCGGGAGCGGGCCGAGATCGGCCGCATGTTCCCGAAGGTGCAGCGCCGGGTCGGCGGTTACAACCTCGACGCGCTTCTCCCCGAGCACCCGAACCTCGCCCATCTCCTGGTCGGCTCCGAGGGGACACTCGCGCTGACGACAGCCGTGACCCTCAAGCTGTCGCGGCTCCCCGGGCATCGCGTCATGGGCGTGTGCCACTTCCCGTCCTTCCGGTCCGCCATGGAGACGACGCGGCACATCGTGGCGCTCGGCCCCGTGGCGGTCGAGCTCGTCGACGAGAACGTGCTGGTGCTGGGCGCCGACATCCCGATGTTCCGGCGCACGCTCGCGGACATCACCACGGGCCGGCCGAACTGCCTGCTGCTCGTCGAGTTCGCGGGCGACGACCTCGCCGGGCTCACGGCCGACCTCCGCCGGCTCGACGCCTGCATGGCCGATCACGGGTTCCCAGACGCGGTCGTGACCGTGATCGAGCCGGTGCGCCAGAGGAGCGTGTGGGACGTCCGCGAGGCCTGCCTCAACATCATGATGTCGATGAAGGGCGACGGGAAGCCGATCTCCTTCATCGAGGATTGCGCGGTGCCGCTCGATCACCTGGCCGACTATACGGACGCGATCACGGAACTCTTCGCCCGCCATGGCACGCGCGGCACGTGGTACGCGCACGCCTCGGTCGGCTGCCTGCACGTCCGGCCGATCTTGAACATGAAGGGCGAGGAGGGCGCGCGCATCATGCGGGCGGTCGCCGAGGAGGCCTTCGACCTCGTGCGGCGCTTCGAAGGCTCCCATTCGGGCGAGCACGGCGACGGCATCTCGCGCTCCGAGTTCCACGAACGGATGTTCGGCCCGCGACTGGTTCGAGCCTTCGGGGAGGTGAAGGACGCGTTCGACCCGAAGGCCGGCCTCAATCCCGGCAAGATCGTGCGACCCCTCCGCATGGACGACCGCACCCTCATGCGGTTCCCGCCCGGCTACGACGCGCCGGAGCCGATCCGGCCGGCGCTCGACTGGTCCGAATGGGGCGGCTTCGGGCGCGCCGTGGAGATGTGCAACAACAACGGCACGTGCCGGAAGACCTCGGGCGTGATGTGCCCGTCCTACATGGCGACGCGCGACGAGCAGCACGTTACGCGCGGCCGCGCCAACTCGCTCCGGCTCGCGATCTCGGGCCAGCTCGGGCCGGACGCTTTCACCTCCCACGACATGAAGGAGACGCTCGACCTCTGCGTCTCCTGCAAGGGCTGCCGCCGCGAATGCCCGACCGGCGTCGATATGGCCAAGATGAAGATCGAGTTCCTTCACCATTACCACGCCCGCCATGGCCTGCCGCTCAAGGATCGGCTGGTGGCGTATCTTCCCCGCTATGCGCCCGTCGCCGCGAAGCTCGCCCCTCTCCTCAACCTCCGCGACCGGATCGGGCCCGTGGCGCGCGCGACGGAGCGCTGGCTCGGCCTCTCCGCGCGGCGCACCCTGCCACGATGGGGGAAGCCGTGGGTCCAGGCCGGCCGGGCGGCGCGTGCCGAGGACGTGCGCGGCGACGGGCTCGACCTCGTCCTCTTCGGCGACACCTTCAACCGCTATTATGAGCCCGAGAACCTTTCGGCCGCCGAGCGCGTCCTCGCGGCGGCCGGCTACCGCCTTCACCGGGTCGAGCCTGCCAACGGCGGACGCCCGCTCTGCTGCGGCCGCACTTACCTATCGGCCGGGCTCGTCGACGACGCGCATCGGGAGGCGCGGCGCACGCTGGACGCTCTCGCGCCGTTCGTCGCTAAGGGCGCCCGGGTGGTGGGGCTCGAACCGTCCTGCCTGCTCACCTTCCGGGACGAATTTTTCGCCCTCCTGCCGAAGGCCGAGGTCGCGCCCCTCGCCGATGCGTCAGTCCTGTTCGCCGAGGCGCTCGCGACCGACCTCGTATTCGGGCGCGTGAGCCTCCGCTTCCCGAGGAGCGAGGGGCGCGTCGCGCACCTGCACGGCCATTGTCACGAGAAGGCGTTCGGACAGGTGGGTGCCGTCGAGGCGGTGCTGCGCGCCGTGCCGGGCCTCGACGTGCGGCCGATCGAATCGTCCTGCTGCGGCATGGCGGGCGCTTTCGGCTATGGCGTCGCGACAATCGACGTGTCGCTGGCCATGGCTGAGCTATCGCTGCTCCCGGCCATCCGGGCAGCCGGGCAGAACGATGTCGTCGTGGCCAACGGCACGAGTTGCCGCCACCAGATCGGCGACGGAACCGGCCGTGAGGCCATGCACGTGGCGCGCGTGCTCGACGGCGCGCTCACGCCCGCGAGGCTGCGAGTTGATACCCCATTGCCCCTCCGGATGTAGTGCCTAACACGACTTGGCAGTTCTGGTTCACAGGCATGCGCGAAGAGTTCTCGCAGTGGGGGCATCGCAGGGGCGAAGGTCGTGCGAAGAGGTCGAGAATGGCTTGTCAGACGGCCGGCAGGCTGGGTTGCGGGGAGCTAGCCCCGCCGCCGTCCAGTCCGGCCAGTTTCAAGCCACTCATTTGCCGTCTGGCCCATCGGCCGCGCGACACTCGGCTCCGGTTTCCCGGCCCCAGCCGGGGAGATCGAGAAGGAGGGGTTTAGGTCACCTTCGTCGACCGGCGCCGTGGCTTGTTCGCCGGGGCCGCGGCCGCGAGAGCGGCAGCCGACGCGACAGCCGCAGCCTTGTCGGCCCGCTCCTTGTCGAGCCGCAATTCCTTCAACCGCGCCGTGTTGACCAGGACGGCGGACGCTTTCGCATCGTGCTCCGCCCTTGCTTCCGCTCCCTCCTGGGCTTGCCGCTGCGACTTCTCTAGCCTGCTCTCGGCAGGGTTGGGGGCGGACGGATGTTGGCTCAAACGCTGTCTCCTCGGAGCGGAGGTCAACCCCCCCTCCGCCGCGATCGCGACACGCCGGCCGGCCGAAGCAAGCGTATTCAGATCAGATAGCATTTGGGTGCTCGAGCCAAGATTTTCAACCGAGCCGGACCTGATGACGGCCGGATCTGTGAACGGTACGGGTCGATCCTCTCGAAGACATACTTGCGCTTCATCGAGCGATCGGCCGCGCGATCGGCCGGCCGGCTTGAGCGCCGTCTCCCCTCCCGCAGGGGGAGGAGACGATGCGACTTGGCGAAGCCGGCAGCATGGTGGAGGGGGTGGCGCCTGGTCCTGTTCAGAGCCGGCCAACCCCCGCCACCACCCTTCGGGTGGTCCCCCCGCTCCCAAGGGGAGCGGAGACGGGCGTCTTAGAGCGCAGCCTGGCGCGTCTTGGGCTTGTCGCCCTCCGATTGCCGGATCGCCTTCCAGCTGTTCGGCTGGCTGACCATCTTGCGGATAGCGCCCATGTTCTCGGCGGCCTGGGCGGGGGCCAGATCGCGGCGCAGCACCTCTTCCGCCTCGCCGAACCGTCCCTGGAGCCCGAGCACGAGGGCGAGGTTCTGGCGCACGCGCGCATCGGCGCGCGGGTGGTTCGCGGCGTCGCGCAGGATGCGCTCGGCCTCGGGCAAGCGCTTCGCGAGCGCGAAGGACAACCCCTGGTTCGACAGGATGGACGGCTCTCCCGGCGCGATCTTCAGGGCCGCGTCATAATAGCCCTGCGCGGTGGCGAAATCGCCCATCTGATCGGCCACCGCGCCCTGCACGGACAGGATGCGCCAATCCGGCCGCTCGGGTCGGTGGGCGCCGGCGAGAACTGCGGCGGCTTCCTTGAGGCGCCCGGCATCGGCCAGCGCCTTGCCGTAGGCGGACAGGAGGGTCAGGTCGTTCGGGTTGCGGAGAGACGCCTGCTGGAGCACGGCCGCGGCTTGCGCGATTTGCCCGAGCCCACGCAGCACGCGCCCATAGGCGATCGCGTTCGCGGCATCGCCCGGGTTCTTGTCGAAACGACGGCCGAGTTCCTCGGATTCCCGGCGGAGGTCACTCGTCGCGGCCGCGGGGTCGATCGAGCCCGTCGTGTCGGCCGGGTTGCGGCTGATGCATCCGGCGAGCGAGAGCGCGAGGCAGGCCAGCGTCACCCATCGGGGCAGGCTCGGCCGAACGGGTTGCAGGGACCGAGACGACATGACACCAGCCCTCACCAAGACGCTGCAGGGGTAGGTCGTTAACCCTAACGAGGTGTTAAGGGTCAGCCATGACGTCGTCCGCACATCCCTGCCTCGCGCCCGCGACGGCGGAGGCGATCCCGATCCGGCTCGTTACGGCCGCCGCCTGGCCGGCGCTCTCGAACGAGCTCGACCCGGCGGCCCGCGCCTTCGCGGCCGCGTCCGGCTTCGAGCCGAAAGCCGGCCAGATCTGCCTCCTGCCCTCGCCAGAAGGCGCGCTCGCGACCGTCCTGTTCGGCGTCGAGGACGGGGATGCGGACGCTCTCGATCCGTTCGCGTCGGGCAAGCTCGCGACAACGCTCCCCAGCGGCGATTACCGCTTCGCCAACGGCCCGGACGACCCGGCCGCCGCGACGCTGGCATGGCTCCTGGCCGGCTACCGGTTCGACCGCTATCGCGAGCGCCCCGCCAAGGCGGTCCGTCTCGTCCCCCCGGCCGGTCTCGATTCGGACGAGATCGGCCGGGTCGCGACGGCGGTCGCGATGGGGCGCGACCTGATCAACACGCCCGCGAACGACCTCGGCCCCGACGACCTGGAGGAGGCGGCGCGACGGCTCGCCGAGCGGCACGGGGCCACGATCGCGGTCGTCGTGGGCGACGACCTCCTCGACGCCGACCTGCCGATGATCCACGCGGTCGGCCGCGCCTCCCCGCGCCCGCCCCGCCTCATCGACATCGGCTGGGGCGACCCGGGCGCGCCCGCCGTCACGATCGTCGGCAAGGGCGTCTGCTTCGACACGGGCGGGCTCGACATCAAGCCCTCCGCGGCCATGCTGCTCATGAAGAAGGACATGGGCGGCGCGGCCTCGGCGCTGGCGCTCGCCGACATGGTCATGGGCTCCCGCCTGGCGCTCCGGCTCCGGGTGCTCGTGCCAGCCGTCGACAACGTCATCTCGGGCTCGTCCTTCCGGCCCGGCGACGTGCTGCGGAGCCGCAAGGGCCTGTCGGTTGAGATCGGCAACACCGATGCGGAGGGGCGCCTCATCCTGGCGGACGCGCTGGCGCTCGCCGACGAGGACGAGCCGGAGCTCATGGTCGATTTTGCGACCCTGACCGGGGCGGCCCGCGTGGCGCTCGGCCCCGACCTGCCGCCCGCCTACACGGAGGATGACCGGCTCGCGGCCGACATTGCCCGCATCGGGCTCGTCGTGAACGACCCCGTCTGGCGGATGCCGCTCTGGCCGCCCTATCGGAGGATGGTCGAGTCGAAAATCGCCGATCTCACGAACGCGCCCGCGGGCGGGTTCGCGGGCTCGATCACGGCCGCCCTGTTCCTCCGCCGCTTCGTCACGGCCGCGAAGGCGCACCTGCATCTCGACATCTACGGCTGGACGCCGTCCGCGAAGCCCGGCCGCCCCGAGGGCGGCGAGGTGCAGGGCGCGCGGCTCGTCTATGCGCTCTTGAAGGAGCGGTATCCGGCCCGCGGCACGGGCTCAGGGTGATGCGCGGAAGTTCCTCGTTCACCTCCGTTACGGTAGACTCGGCTCCCATGACCACGGGGACGCTCGCATGCGCCTGACGCCGGCCTGCCCGGACCTTGCCGACGAGCGCCTGCGCGGCCGGGTCGAGGCGCGAAGGTATGCGGTCGGTCGGCTCGCCCGAATCGTCGCGCCCTCCGCCCCGCTCCGTCGCCGGCCCGCATCGGACGCTCCGCTCGACACTGAGGCGCTGATGGGCGAGATGGTCACCGTCTTCGACGAAGCCGACGGCTACGCCTGGGTTCAGCTCGCGGCCGACCGCTATGTCGGCTACCTCCCGGGCTCGGTCCTGGGCGAGGCCGGCCCCGACCCGACGCACCGCGTCCAGGCGCTGCGCACCTTCATCTATCCGGGTCCCGACCTGAAGTTGCCGCCGGCCGCTTTCCTGAGCTTCGGGGCGGGGGTAACCGCGGCCGGCCCCGAGCGCGACGGCTATCTTCCTCTCTCGACGGGCGGCTTCGTCTTCGTCGGCCATGTCGTCGCACTCGACGCGGTCGAGCCGGATTTCGTGGCCGTTGCCGAGCGCTTCCTCGGCACGCCTTACCTCTGGGGCGGGAAAACCAGCCTGGGTCTCGATTGCTCCGGCCTTGTGCAGCTCGCCCTCGCGGCCGCGGGGATCGCTTGCCCGCGCGACAGCGACATGCAGGAGGCGGCGCTCGGCCGCCTCATCGAGCTCCCGCCGGACCTGTCCGGGCTCAGGCGCGGCGACCTCGTCTTCTGGCGCGGCCATATGGGCGTGATGCTCGACCCCGAGCGCCTCCTGCACGCGAACGGCCACCACATGGCGGTCGCGATCGAGCCGCTCTTCGCCGCCGAGCGCCGCATCCGGGGAAACAGCTTCGGGCCGATCACGAGCGTCCGCCGGCTTGAGGCTGCGTCCCGGGCTTGACTGCCCGAGATCGTGAAGTCACGCCCCGCATACGCAGGCGTTGACGCCCCGATGCCGCCGATCGTCTCCCACCCGCTCTACGAGGCCTCCCTCCCCTCGGGGCACCGCTTCCCGATGGGGAAATACGGCCGGCTCGCCGCGTGGCTCGTGGAGCTCGGCCTCGCGCCGGACGGCTTTGTGCTCCCCGAGCCGGCCTCGGCCGACACCCTCGCGCTCGCGCATGAGCGCGATTACGTCGATGCGGTCCTCGCCTGTCGGGTCTCGCCCGAAATCGAGCGACGGATCGGGCTCCCGGTCACCGAATCGGTGGTGCGCCGCTCCTGCCATGCGGCGGGCGGCACCATCGCGGCCGCACGGCTGGCGCTCGCGCAAGGCCTCGCAGGCTCAGTCGCGGGCGGCAGTCATCACGGCCAGCGCGCCACGGGGGCCGGGTTCTGCGTCTTCAACGACGTCGCGATCGCCGCGAAGGCGCTTGCGCTCGCGGGCGACATCCGGCGTGCGCTCGTGATCGATCTCGACGTTCACCAGGGCGACGGCACGGCTGATTGCCTGGCGCACGATCCGAACCTCTTCACCTTTTCTCTGCACGCCGAGAAAAACTACCCGGTCCGCAAGATCCCGGGCGACCTCGATGTCGGTCTGCCGGACGGTGTGGAGGACGAGCCTTATCTCGACGCGCTCGCCCGGCACGTCCCGCGCCTGCTCGACGGGGTCGGGCCCGACCTCGTCTTCTACAATGCGGGCGTCGACCCGCACCGGGACGACAAGCTCGGCCGACTCGCCCTCTCGGACGAGGGCCTGCGCCGCCGGGAGGCCTACGTGGTCGGCGAAGCGCGTCGGCGCAAGATCCCGCTCGTCGCGGTGGTGGGCGGCGGCTATTCGGCCGATCTCGACGCGCTTGCGCACCGGCACGCCTTCGTGTTCGAGGCCATGGCGGAGGCGGGCTGAGCGGCGGTCAAGCTGCGAGATGCTCGTCCAGAAGGGTTTTGGTGATCCGAACGATGTCCTCCACCAGTTGAGGAGAGATGTTGGTCGCGAGATCGCCGTGTGCAACGCGGTTACGCATTGTGCCCGCCTCTCTCAAGCGATCCGCCTCGTCCGGTGTCACGACGCCCTCCGATGCAACCGCCTCCAGCAACCCCGAGACGGTCTGCGGCTTGACATAGGAATGCGGAGACTGGGCCCGCACAGCAGCCTCCAAGGTTGCCCAGCCCTGCAGCAGCGCGGATCGCGTAAACCCTCCATCAAGCAGCCGCTCGATTTCCCTCAGCGAACTCCCGATCTCCTTAGGCGCAGTCAAGTCGATGGACCTACTCTCCTGAACGTCACTCGCCAAGTAGACTCTCAGTTGCCAATCGGGATGCTTGTCGAGGAGTGCTCGGGCGACCGTCAATCGATTGCTGACCGATTTGCCGTCAGCGACCACCTCAATGGCGAGCTTTCGGTCGGGCTTCAAGGCAATGGCGTCGGGACTATATCCCGACATGAAAGACGGCAGGAGATCAGCAGGAGGATGCAAGAATACCTCGTAGCCCTCTTCCCGAAGCTTGGGCAGGAGAAGATCCAGGACTGCCGCTTCGCGTGGTGCGGACGTCATTCGAGGTCCTCGAACGGGTTGTCGGACAAGCGAACATAGAGAATGGGCTTCGGCGCGTCCAACGCTGCAGCAAGAACAGGCGTCGGAGCCGAGAACGTGAAAATCTTGTCTGGCTCGAATTTTTGAACGACGAGCCGCTCGACCTGCCGATCGTCCCGGAAGAGATGTCGACACATCGCATCCAAGGTCAGCTTGACGATATTATCGACATCGCCCTGCATGGTGCCAGAAGGAAAGTAAAAGAGCGTCACCGAAATCCGTCCTTCGCTCCACCAGTGCCCTTCAGGCAGCGCCGTAAGGCTTGCGAGCTGGACGCGCGTCTTCCAATCTTCTCTCGATCGCCGACGGGCTGCCTGCGCCGAGACGGGCACGCCTGGCACCACAAACTCGACAGGGAACTCGGGCTCCACGCCTAATACCCCCGCCTGATGTCCACCGCGTCCCGGAGCGGTTCGCCGGCCTCATGCCGCCGGATCTGGGCCGCGACGGCCGCCGCGATGGCATCCGGGTCGCTCATCGCGGCATTGTGGGGCGTGACGGTCACGCCCGGATGCCGCCACAGCTGCGAGGCGGCCGGCAGCGGCTCGGTCTCGAACACGTCGAGGGTCGCGGCCTGCAGCGTGCCGTCGTCGAGAGCGGCGAGGATGTCGGGCTCGACCTGGAGCCCGCCGCGGCCGGCATTAATGAGGATCGGCCCGCCGAGGCGGCCATCCCGGGCCAGGCCCGCGAAGAGGTCGCGGCCGAGGATGCCGCGCGTCGCAGGCGTCAGCGGCAGAAGGCAGACCAGGATGTCGGTGCGGGCGAGGAAAGCCGGGAGTTCCGCTTCGCCGGCATAGGCGAGGGTGCCCGGGAGCTCGCGCCGGCTTCGGCTCCAGCCGGCGACCTCGAACCCCATGGCGGCGAGCTTCCCGGCGGCGTCCCGGCCCAGCACGCCGAGGCCCATGATTCCGACCCGCACGTCGCGCGCGGCCGGCTGGTCGCGCTCGTCGCGCCACACGCCCTCCGCCTGCTGACGGGCATAGAGCCAGCCGCGGCGGAGATGCATGAGGCAGTGCATGACGACGTATTCGCTCATCCGCTCGGTCAGGTCCTGATCGACCACGCGCAGGATCGGCACGTCCGGCAGGGCCGGATCCCCGATGAGGTGGTCCACGCCGGCCCCGAGCGAGAAGATCGCCTCAAGGTGAGGGAGGCCCGCCAGGCTGCCGGGACGATGCTTCCACGACGCGACATACCGGATCGCGGTCGGCTCGAACGCCCCGTCGGCCGACAGGACTGGGCGGTCCGGTAGGAGGAGCCGGAACCGGTCGAGCCAGGGCTGAACGTCCCAACCCCTGATGGCGACCAAAAGGGTCATGCGGCCTCGATTCGGTCCTGGACGAGCGCTCGAGCCGGCAGCGCCGTGTCGCCGATCCGGTAGGCGGCCCGGATCGCCCGGGCGGCCTCCTCGACCTCGGCTTCGCTCCTCGCGTGAACGAGCGCGAGCGGCTGGCCCGGCCCGACCGCCGCGCCAGGGCCGGCGAGGGCGGTCAGCCCCACCGCGTGGTCGACGGCGTCGGCGGCCCGGACCCGGCCGCCTCCCAGCGCCACCACGGCGAGGCCGAGGGCGCGGGTGTCGACCGCGACCACGATCCCGGCCCGTTCGGGCAGGATCGGTCCGATGACGGGCGCTGCGACGAGGTGCCGGTCGGGGTGCTCCAGGAGGTCGGCCGGGCCGCCGAGAGCCGCGGCCATGCGGGCGAAGCGCTCCGCCGCGTCGCCTGACGAGATCGCAAGCTCGACCCGCCGCCGCGCCGCGTCGTCGTTCTCCGCGATCCCGCCCAGAACCAGCATGGCGGCCCCGAGCGCGACGGTGACCTCGTGGAAGCGCGGCTCGCGCGACCGGCCGATGAGGTACGCGATCGCGTATGCGACCTCGACGGCGTTGCCGGCCGCGGAGGCGAGCGGCGCGTCCATGTCGGTCAGGAGCGCGACGGCCGGGAGCCGCGCCCCCGTCGCGACCGACACGATGCGGCGGGCGAGAGCGCGCGCCTCCTCTGTGCCGGCGAGGAACGCGCCGGACCCGGTCTTCACGTCCATGACCAGGCCGTCGAGCCCGGCCGCGAGCTTCTTCGACAGGATGGAGGCGGTGATCAGGTCGACCGACTCGACCGTCGCGGTCACGTCCCGGATGGCATAGAGGCGCTGGTCGGCCGGCGCGAGATCGGCCGTCTGCCCGATGATGGCGCAGCCGGCCTCCCGGACGATGCGCCGGAAGGTAGCGAGATCGGGCTGGGAGCGGTAGCCCGGGATCGCGTCGAGCTTGTCGAGCGTGCCGCCCGTATGGCCGAGCCCGCGGCCGGAGATCATGGGCACGAAGCCGCCGCAGGCCGCGATCGCGGGCGCGAGCACGAGGCTGACCGCGTCCCCGACCCCGCCGGTCGAGTGCTTGTCGAGCACGGGGCCTGGCAGGTCCCAGGCGAGCACCTGGCCCGAGCGGGTCATCGCCTCGGTCAGCGCCACACATTCGTCGCGCGACAGGCCGCGCCAGCACACCGCCATGGCGAAGGCCGCCGCCTGGCCTTCGCCGACCGTCCCGTCGGTCAGGCCGGCCACGAAGGCCGCGATCGTCTCCCGGCCGAGAGCCCGACCGTCACGCTTGGCCCGGATCGCCTCCTGGGGCAGGAACCTCACGGCGCAGTCGGGCGCGGACGCGCCCTCACCCCCGCGTCCAGTCGATCTTGACGTAGGCGCCGCCCTGATGCGCCTCGACCACCGGGTCGCCGCTCAGCTTGCCGCCGACCTCGTCGGCGTAGCCGTCCGCGCTGTCCTGCGGCGACCAGCCGAGGAGGTCGCGCGCGTCGCCCCGCCACCAGGTCATGCGGCTGTTCTTCGACGTGCCCCAGATCACGCAACATCCCGTGCGCTCGGCCCGGACCGTGCGCTCGGCCAGCCGGGCGAGGTCGGGGTAGGAGAGCCAGGTCGCCAGCATGCGGGCGTCGACCGGCTTCGGGAAGCAGGACCCGATCCGGACCAGCACGCTCTCGACCCCGTGCTTGTGCCAGTAGAGCCGGCCGAGCATCTCGCCGTAGACCTTCGAGGCGCCGTAATAGCCGTCCGGCCGGAGCGGGCTGTCGGGATCGAGCACCGTCGCGCGCTCGTGGAACCCGACCGTGTGGTTCGAGGAGGCGAACAGCACCCGGGCGCCCGCGGCCCGCGCGGCCTCGTAGATGTTGTAGAGCCCGACGATGTTGGGGCCGAGAACCTCGTCGAAAGGCTTTTCGACCGAGACCCCGCCGAAATGCAGGATCGTGCCGCAGCCCGCGGCCAGCCGCCAGATGGCCTCGCGGTCGACGAGATCGGCCGCCTCGAAGCTGCTGCCCGCCGGGATCGCGTCCGGGAACGGCGCGATGTCGGTGAGACGGAGCGTCCAGCCCTTGCCGCCCAAGGCCTTCGCGAGGACCCGGCCGAGCGCGCCCGACGCTCCTGTCAGCAGAACCGGCTTTGTGGGATCGGGCATCGGCGCGCTCTCGGATGTTGACGGGCTTGGGTTGCGGCTTGGGTGACCGCTTGGCCGCTCAGACATCGTCGATGCGGGCCAGGAAGGCGTGGACGAGCTTGCGCAGGGTCGGGGCCGCCCCGGCCGCGACCGTCCTCGTCTCCTGATGCGTCTGGGCGCCGACCCCGACGCCGGCCGCGATGTTGGTGACGAGGGACAAGGCGACCACGCGCAGGCCGTAATACCGCGCCAGGATGACCTCGGGCACGGTCGACATCCCGACGAGATCGGCACCGAGGGTGCGGGCCATGCGGATCTCGGCCGCGGTCTCGAAGCTCGGCCCCGAGAACCACATGTAGACCCCCTCGTTCACGGTCATGCCGGCCGCGATGGCGGCCAGCTTCAGCTTCTTGCGCAGGCGCTCGTCATAGGCTCCGGCCATCGACACGAAGCGGCGCTCGTCCCGGTCGCCGAGGAGGGGGTTCATGCCGGAATAATTGATGTGGTCGGTGATGATGACGTGGCTCGATGGCCGGAAGTCGAGCTTCACCGAGCCGGCCGCGTTCGTCAGCAGCAAGGGCGGCCCGCCGAGCGCGGCCACGACGCCGATCGGCACCCGCATGCCGGCCGCATCGCCCGTCTCGTAATAATGCGCTCGGCCCTGCAGGATGAGGACGCGCTTGCGCTCCAGGCGCCCGGCGAACAGCCGGCCCCCGTGGCCGGATACTCCGGTCGCGGGAAAATGCGGGATCTCCGAATAGGCACACGATGTGGGACCCTCGAGGTCGTCCGCGAGCCGGCCGAGCCCGGTTCCGAGCACCATGGCGCAATCGAAGCGGCCCTCGAAGCCGCGGGACCGGAGGAACTCCGCCGCCTCGGCGATCCGCGCGTCATGGCTCTCCTCGTGGTTCACGTCATGGCTCACGCTACGTCTCCCGTGCCTCGGCTGGAAGATTGTGGGACCCGAAAGCGCCGGGCAAGAGGTCGCCGACCCGGCAGGTCCATTCGATCCGTCCGGGGCGTGCGGCGTGGACGAGAGCGCCGCCGGCCGCGAATTCGACCATGCGCTGCCGGCAGGCGCCGCACGGTGCCACCACCTCCGGGCCGTCGGCGACGACCAGCATGGCGGCGAAGCGCCGGGAGCCGCCCGCCACCATCGCCGCGATGGCGCCCGCTTCGGCGCAGGTGCCGACCGGGTAGGCGGCGTTCTCGACGTTGCAGCCTGCAAACACGCGGCCGTCTTCCGCCAGCAGCGCCGCCCCGACCGGAAAGCCGGAATAGGGCGCGTAGGCGTGCCGGCGGGCTGCGCAGGCCGCGTCCAGGAGGACCGTGTCGTCGCTCGTCGGAGCGGCCATCGCACGAGGATTTCGGCGCGAGGAGCCGCGCGTGCCTGCCCGCGAGTCGGACGTGGGGACGACTTTACCGCGCCGCCGGTCCGAGCCGCAAGGCCGCTCGGAGACGATGGACGGCCCGGCTAGATCGATCCGGCTGAGATCACCGACTGCCCGTTATTCAACGCTTTGAGGCTGGCGATGTAGGAGGGCGGCACCTGCATCGTGCCGATATCGGCCCGCAAGCCCATGAACCGGGCGATGTCGCCCACGAAGGAGTTGCAGTTGTACAGCGTGGCGCTCCATAGCGGTGTCGATCTCTGCATCTGTCGGATCTTGGCCACGACCTTCGTGTACTCCGCCTCGTCCATTGTCACGCGATAGCGCGCCGAGATGTATTGCGGATCCATGTCGCCGTCGCTCGGGCCCGTCTCCGACGGCACGGGAAGCAGATGCCCCACCATCCAGGGCACGGAGCTTTCGCCTGCCGGATGCAGGCCGGCAACCTCGAAAGTCCTGATGTTCCCGCTCGCGTCGAGGCGCCCGAACGCCGCGAATGTATGGCCATAGCTGAGGGCGTATCGCGCCCGGAACTCGACGAAATACTGCCCGCCCTGCGCCTGCGAGGGCTGCCTGACCCGACGGCGGACGGCCTGCCGAGTGGTGGAATGATGGGCGTAGCGCGTTGAGACGCCGCGCTCCCGCGCGGAGGCCGAACCTGCCTCGATCGTTCCCGACAACGCCAGGGCGGAGAGGCAGAGGCACATTCCGACGATCGTTCGGCCGAGAAACCCTGGCATCAAGCGCTCCGCATCCGTCTCACGTCGGTGCTCGGGGCGACACCGGCCGACGGACTACCCAGAATGAAGAAAGAGGGAGGGCCGCCATCCGGCGACCCTCGGTGTCGGGCTCTTAGCCCTTGGTCAGGCTCTTAGCCCTTGGTGATGATGGCCGTCGGGATCGGAGCCGGCGGCGGCGGAGCCTTGCCCTTGCCGATGCAAGCGGCGGAGCTCAGCACCACGCACGCGACCGCCGCAATCGTGAAAACCTTCTTCATAGCAGACCCCTCTTGTGGACCAATGGACGTGTTTGGTGACGGATACGCAGCACTGGTATCACGCCGATGCTACAAGCTGAGCGGTGCGGCGCTCTAGTGCGGAAAAGTCACACAGACGCCAGAGTCTCGGCCAAAGTGCGGGGAACGCATGTCATTTCTCTCTCAACCTTAACCCACGCCGGGCACAATGAGGCGGAAGGCGACGCCGGCGCTCCCTAAGAATTAAGGTAGTTGACGCGCCAATCGCCGACGCATGAACAGCGTTCCCGCGATCGGGGTGTCGTAATAGGGCTCGGCCTGCTCAAACCCCAGCCCCCTATAGAGCGAGATGGCCGCCATCATCGACGGAACGGTGTCCAGCCTCAACTCGCGATAGCCGATGCGCCTCGCTTCCGCGATCACGGCCTCGACCAGCCTTTCGCCGAGCCCGGAACCCCGCCCGTCGGGTGCAACGTACAGCCGCTTCATCTCACAGCAGCCGGCCGGATCGATCGGGCGAAGACCGACACAGCCCACGGGCCGACCTTCGGGATCGCGGGCCAACAGCAACTCGCCGGCAGGGGGAGCATACTGGCCCGGCATCGCCGCCAGCTCGGCCTCGAAGCCCTGAAACGCGAGGTCCACGTCCAGGGATTCCGCGTAGGACCTGAACAGCAGGATGGCGGCGGCCAAGTCGTCGGTCGTCCGAACGGGCGCGATGCTAGCGGGCGCGCTGATCATCGTCTCGCGCTGCTCCACCATCTCGCGCCGGGCCGGCCGCTAATGGATCCAAGGGATCAGCCGGGCGGTGCGGGCGGAGTAGGCCCGGTACTCCTCGCCGAACGTCTCCCGCATCAGCCGCTCCTCCCGGCCGACCCGGAACGCGTAGAGCATCCCGAACCCGACGAGACCTGACAGGCCGGCGATCCAGTTCGGCAGCAGCAGCGCCTGCGCGAAGCCCCAGAGCCAGAAGGCCGAATACATCGGGTGGCGCACGTGGCGGTAGACGCCGTCCTGGACGAGCCGGTGGTCGTCGCGCACCTCGAGCGTCACCGACCAGTTGCGCCCGAGCGCCTTGTGGGTCAGCCGGAAGGTGGCGAGCGCCGCACATGCGGCCACCACCCCGAGCCATGCCGCAAGCGGCGCGAAGGGACGTTCCGCGAAACGCGGCGCGCCGGTCGCCAGGTAGGCCAGAGGCAGGATGCCGAGCCCGGACAAGGACAGGGTGAGCAGCGCGATCTCCCGAGCGCCTCGCGCACTGCGGGCGACGGGCGTGCGTCGGGAGCGCCGCGCATGCGGAAACCGGATGACGTACCAGCCGGTCGCCATGAGCGCGAAGGCCGCCTTGGCCAGGACAGGGGTCACCTCCCGTTCTCCGTTGCTCCGCGGAGCAACGTTGCCACCTCCGCGGTCGCCGTCATGAGGTTGCCGTCCAGGTCGATCCGGGTCTCGGCTCCCTCGCGCGAGCGGGCCTGCGCTTCGATCGGAACGGGGCCGCAGAGCAGCATGAAATAGTCGTAAGGCGCCCGGCGGTCGTTCGCGCTGACGAACTGGTTGTGGACGCGAAAGAAGTTCTGCTTGATGCGCCGGTAATAGGCCGGGTCGAGCATGCGGCTGATCCGTACGGTTCGGAGAAGCGGACCCGGCGCGCTCGCGCCGAGGAGCCGGGCAGGGTTCGTCTTGTAGAAGTTCATGGCGTCCGTGAGCGCCTGGTAATCCACCCAAAACAGGCCGCGCGCCTCCGACACACGCCCGGTCGCCTCCCGCAGGCGCAAAGCCGCGCGATGGAGGCCGAGCTTCGGGATGGAGGAACCGGCGGTCACCAGCGCGACGCGCGGGCCGGTCGTCCCGAGACCCGGATCGAGCCTGATGGCGCGGTCCATTAGCTCGACCGCGAGAACGGCGCCGAGGCTGTGGCCCACGACCACGATCTCGTCGAGGCCTCGGCCGCCTGCAGCCGCGACGAGAGAGGCCGCAATTCGATCGAGGCGCGGTTCGAGGATCGGGTCCGGGCGTCGGAGATAGCGGCGCGAGAAGATCCAATCGTCGAGGAGGTGGGCGAGCGAAAGTCGCGGCCCGATCCACCGGATGGAGGCCGCAAAGGTCAGGAGGCCCACGGGCGCGCCGAGCCAGGCCGCACCGCCGAGCCGCAGCGTGAGCAGACCGGCGCCGATTGCGAGGGCGGCGAAACCCGCCAGGATAGCGAACGGGTAGATGAAGAAGAGGCCGTACCGCCACGCCGTTCGCAGGTAGCCCCAGAACGCGCCGCCGACCACGAAATCCGCCAAGGCCAGGATTCCGCGGGGCGCCCGGCGCCAATCGGGCTCCCGGCTCTCCCGCGCGATGACGTCATCCCACCGGACGAGCCGGATCGCGGTCCCGACGGCCCAGTTCGGGCCCGAGGCTGCAACGTCCCACGCCGCGACATCCTCGTCGATCACCGGGGGCGTGGCGGACGCGGCCAGGGACCAGGTCGTCTCGAAGCGACGCAACTCCCGCACGAACCGCCGGTGCGCGATCTCGGGCATCATGAGGTCGTAGCCGCCGACGTGAAACACGAGCCGCCGCTCGACGATGCCGTCCGCCATCCGCTCCTCTGGCAAAAGAGGCGAGACTTTCCTCGCGGCGTCCACTCTGCGCGACTTGCATCAAATCGGACATGGGATGTCCAGCGGCGTTCGGGAACAAGGCAGCCCGGAGGCTGTTCTGCTGAACAGCCAAGCTGGGCGCAGAAGCTCCTTTCGAGACGATCGTGTTCCCGTCCACGACATGTTGACGAAAGTGGGTCAGACTAGGGTTCGGCGTAAAGGAGACGGAACATGCGGGGTTGGTGCGGAGCGCTAGCGGTGGCGGCGTTGACGGCAGCAGGCTCGGCGGGGCTGGCCGAAGCCCGTGAGGCGGTTGCGTTCGACCCGTCAGTACAGCCCGGCACCATTGTGGTGAAAACCGCGGAACGCCGGCTTTACCTCGTGACGGATTACGGGTCCGCGATACGGTACCCGGTGGCGGTCGGCCGGCCCGGCAAGCAATGGGCCGGTTGGGCTGCGATCGAGGGCAAGTATGTGAGCCCCGCCTGGTCGCCGCCGGACGATGTCAGGCGGGACAACCCCCGGCTTCCGGACGTGATCCCCGGCGGCTCCAAGGGCAATCCGATGGGAACTCGGGCGATGGTGCTGAACCGGGGCCAATACGCCATCCACGGCACCAACAAGCCGGGCTCGATCGGTACCTTCGCGTCCTACGGCTGCGTGCGCATGCACAATGCCGACATCAACGATCTTTACGACCGGGTGGACGTGGGCACCCGCGTACTCGTCATGCAGTGAGACGCGACAGGCGGGCGCCGTGCTCCGCCTGACACCGCCGGATCATCCTGAGAGCCGCGAATGCTCGACGCTGATGCAGCGGTTCGTGACCACCCGGACGCCGGCTGAGCGCGCTCGCGCCGCCGCCTCCTCTGCCTGGATGCCGAGTTGAGTCCAAAGGGCCGGCGCGCCAGTCCGGATCACGTCGTCGACGATCGCGCCCATCGCGTCCGAGCGCCGAAAGACGTTTACGAGGTCGACCGGCCCGGCCTCGTCCAGCGACGCCACGACCTTCTCTCCATGCAGCGTCTCGCCCGCACGATTCGGGTTGACGGGAATGACCCGGTAACCGGCTCGCATGAGATAACGCATGATACCTGAACTCGGTCGCCACCTCTCCGGGCTGGCGCCCACCATGGCGATGACCCGAGCGCTCGTCAGAAGGTCCCGGACGATTTCGGCCTGCACGGCTGCCGCGCAGGCCGGCAATCGCCCGCGAGCGCTCAGGCGACCGGCCCGGACGGGATGCTCGGCCCGGGATCGATGGAGGGACCGGGATCCGGGCTTCGGCCGGGATCGTAGCCCGGGATCCCGATCGGCTCGATCGAGGGCGCCGCCGGGACCTCGAGCGGGGAATGGCCGGGCGAGACCGGACTCGGGCCCGGAGGCGATGCGGGCTGCGGCTGCGGGTCGAAGGGGCCGACCGGCGTAATTTTGGGATCGCTCATCGTAACGTCTCCTCGGGCTTATTCCCGGAGTCAATCGGGGACGCGACGCGAGGTTCCGACCAAGGCCGCGATCGCGGTGCCCGCACCCGGAACTGTCATGGTGCAACTCAGCAGCTGTCAGGACCTCGCAGCGCCACCTATCAGGACCTCGCAAACCCACCTATCAAGACCTCGCAAGCCGCCCCGATCGGTCTTGCAAAGCCGGAAGACTGTGAACTATCGTGCATCCTGTCGGGTCGCCAGCCTGCGCTTCGGTCCAGACCAACCCGCAACGGGGCCGAAGGGCTTTGCGTCGCCACAAGGAACGCCGGATGTTCGACCATGACGCCCGCCCCTCCCCGACACGACGGGGCGTCCTCACGGGCGCAGCCGCCATCACGACCGGCGCCGTCCTTCCCTTTCCCCGTCCGGCCCTGGCTCAGAGCGCGCCGCTGAAGGTCGGCTTCATGCTGCCATATAGCGGCACCTACGCGAAGCTCGGCCAGTTCATCGATTCCGGCTTCCGGCTCTATGTGGAGCAGCAGGGCGGCAAGCTCGGTGGCCGGGCCATCACCTTCACGCAGGTCGACGACGAGTCGAAGCCCGAGAACGGCACCGACAACATGAACCGGCTCGTCAGCCGCGAGAAGGTCGATCTCGTGGTCGGCACCGTCCATTCGGGCGTCGCCATGGCGATGGTCAAGGTTGCGCGCGACACGAATACCATGCTGATCATCCCGAATGCCGGCGCGAACGACGCAACCGGGCCGCTCTGCGCCAAGAACGTCTTCCGCACCTCCTTCTCGAATTGGCAACCGAACTTCCCGATGGGGAAGGTCATGTTCGATGCGGGACACAAGAACGTCGCCACACTGACCTGGCGCTACACGGCCGGGGCCGAGCAGATGGCCGGTTTCAAGGAGGGGTTCACGAAGGCCGGCGGCAAGGTCGTCGAGGACCTGACGCTGCCCTTCCCGGAGGTCGAGTTTCAGGCTCTGATCACCCGCATCGCGACGCTGAAGCCGGACGCGGTGCATTGCTTCTTCGCGGGCGGTGGCGCCGTCAAGTTCGTGAAGGACTACGCGGCCGCCGGGCTGATGAAGACCATCCCGCTCTACGGCTCGGGCTTCCTGACCGACGGGACGCTGGAAGCGCAGGGCGCGGCGGCCGAGGGCATCAAGACGACGCTGCACTACGCGGACGATCTCGACAATCCGCAGAACAAGGCCTTCTTGGCCGCCTTCAAGGCCAAGGTGAAGGAGGACGGCGACATCTACGCCGTGCAGGGCTTCGATGGGGCCGCCCTGATGGATATCGGCCTGAAGGCCGTCGGAGGCGACGCGGCGGCGCGCGACAAGATGGTGGCCACCATGGAGAGCGCGAAGATCGACTCTCCGCGCGGGCCGCTCTCGTTCAACAAGGCCCACAACCCGATCCAGAACGTGTACTTGCGCGAAGTCCGCGACGGCAAGAACGCCTACGTGTCGGTCGCCCTGAAGGACGTGGACGACCCGGCCCGCGGGTGCAAGCTCTCGACCTAGCGCCCGTCATTCCGGGGCCGCGATGCGGAACCGGAACCATGTTCATCCGAAGTGGGCGCCGTGGGTTCCGGGTTCTCGCCTTCGGCGAGCCCCGGAATGACAATCGATGGACCTCACCACCTTCGCTGTCCAACTCCTGAACGCGCTGCAATACGGGCTCGTTCTGTTCCTGGTCTCGGTCGGGCTGACGCTTGTCTTCGGCATTCTCGGGATCATCAACCTCGCGCACGGCTCCTTCTACATGCTGGGCGCGTATCTCGGCTTCTGGATCACGCTCCAGACCGGCAGCTTCGCGCTGGCGCTCGTGGGTGGAGTCGCGATCGCGTTCGCGGCCGGGCTGCTTCTGGAGGACGTGTTCGTGCGGCGGCTCTACGGCCGCGATCACCTCGCCCAGGTGCTCCTGTCCTTCGCGCTCATCCTCATCATCGACGAGCTCCGGCAGATCCTCTTCGGCAAGGACGTGCATTCGGTCGCTCCGCCGGCTTTCCTTCGCGGCGCGATCCAGCTCACCGAGAACCTGTCCTATCCTGTCTACCGGCTTGCGGTCTGCGGCTTCTGCCTTGTGGTGGCCGCCATCATCTTCGTCGTCCTGCGCTCGACGAAGATCGGCATGATCGTGCGAGCCGGGGCCGAGAACCGGGAGATGACGCGCGCGCTCGGCATCCCGTTCGATCGCGTCAACCGCTACGTCTTCGCGGTCGGGATCGCGCTCGCGGCGCTCGGCGGCATCGTGGTGGCGCCGATCTCGACCGTCTATCCCGGCATGGGCGACGGCATCCTGATCCTCTCCTTCGTGGTGGTCGTGCTCGGCGGCATCGGGTCCGTCGCGGGCGCCGCGATCGGGGCGTTGGTGATCGGGCTTACGGACACCTTCGGCAAGGTGCTGCTCCCGAGCGCTGCCAGCGTCTCGATCTATGTCGTCATGGCGGTGGTGCTCCTCTGGAGGCCGAACGGCATCCTCGGCCGTCGCGAGGTCTGAGCCCGTGCTCGGCATCAGGCAGGCCGCAGGCTGGCGCGGACCGGCGCTCGCCGGGCTGGTCGTCGCGGCCGCGCTCGCGCTCCCCTTCTTGGTCGGCGGCTACTACGTCCAGTTCGCCACCAAGGTGATGATCATGGGCATCGCCGCGATGGGCTTGAACCTCGCGGTCGGGTTCGGCGGCATGGTCAGCCTGTGCCATGCCGCCTTCTACGGCCTCGCGGGTTACGTGCTCGCGCTGGCGACGCCCCGCTACGACCCGGCCTCGCTGTTCGTGACGCTGCCGCTGGCGCTCGCGGTCGCCGCCCTGGCGGCGCTGGCGATCGGCGCCTTGTCGCTACGCACGCGCGGCGTCTACTTCATCATGGTGACGTTGGCGTTCGGCCAGATGCTCTTCTTCGTGTTCTTCGACACCGATGTCGCGGGCGGATCGGACGGGGCCTATATCTACTCCAAGCCCGAGATCGCGGTCGGCGGCCGCACGCTGCTCGACCTCGAACGGCCGCTCAATCTCTACCTTCTCGTCCTGACGCTGACCGCCGCGACCGCGCTCCTCCTCGTCCGGCTGACGCTCTCGCCGTTCGGCCAGGCGCTCGCGGCCGCCCGCCACAACGAGCGCCGGGCGCTCTCGCTTGGCTTCCCGGTCTACAGGATCCGGCTCGTCGCCTTCGTGATCTCGGGGGTCCTGGCCGGGCTCGCGGGCTATTTCGCGGCCGCGCAGTTCGGGTTCGTGGCCCCGCAGATGCTCGGGTGGCACCTGTCGGCCATCATGCTGGTGATGGTGGTGCTGGGCGGGCTCGGGTCGGTCACGGGCCCGCTCATCGGCGCCGTGGTGCTGCTCGGCCTTGAGGAGGTGCTGAAAGCCTGGACCCCTTATTGGGCGATCCTGGAGGGCGCGATCATCTTCGCGATCGTGCTCGGCCTGCCGGGCGGGGTCGGGCAGCTCGCCGACCTGGTGATGGGGCCGGCGGCCAGGAATGAGTCCGCGCCGGCTCCGCACCCCGTGAGCGCCCGGAACCCGGGCGTTGCTTGAGGCGGCGCTCTCCGCCGAGGGGCTCAGCCGGAGTTTCGGTGGCCTCCGGGCCGTCGCGGGCGTATCCGTCGCGGTCCGGACGAGCGAGATCCACGCCGTCATCGGGCCGAACGGCGCCGGCAAAACGACGCTGATCAACCTCCTGTCCGGCGATCTCAGGCCCTCGTCCGGCCGTATCGCGCTCGAGGGCAGGGACGTGACATCCTTCGGGCCGGACCGGCGCGGGAGAGCGGGATTAGGCCGCTCCTACCAGAAGACCACGATTTTCGCCCGCCACACGGCGTTCGAGAACGCGCGGCTCGCGGCCCAGTCCCGCTCGCGCGGCGCCCTCTCCATGTTCGCCGACCCGCGCCGGAACCAGGAGGTGAACGCCCGCGCCGAGGCGGTGCTGGCGGAGGTCGGCCTGCCGGGCCGCGGCCACGTCCCGGCCGGACATCTCAGCCACGGCGAGCAGCGCCAGCTCGAGATCGCGATGGTGCTCGCGACCGAGCCCCGGGTGATCCTGCTCGACGAGCCCCTCGCCGGCATGGGGGCCGCGGAGGCGCAGGCGATCGTCGGGCTGATCCGCCGCCTGGCCGACGGCCGCGCCGTCCTGCTCGTCGAGCATGACATGGACGCCGTGTTCACCCTCGCGGACGTCCTCACCGTGATGGCCGACGGGCAGGTGATCGCGCACGGCGCGCCGGAGGCCGTCCGGGCCCATCCGGCAGTCAGAACCGCCTATCTCGGCGAGCCCTCGTGACAGCTCTCCTTGCGATCGAGGGGCTCGAAGCCTTCTACGGCGCGAGCCGGATCCTGAAGGGCATCGATCTCAAAGTCGCGCCCGGGGAGGCGGTCGCTCTCGTCGGCCGCAACGGCATGGGCAAGACGACCCTGATGCGCTCGATCATGGGCCTCGGTCCGGATCGCCGCGGCCGCATCCTGCTGCGCGGCCGCGACGTGACGCAGGCCTCTCCCGAGGACATCGCGCGAGGCGGCGTCGCGCTCGTCCCGGAAGGCCGCGGGGTGTTCGCGTCGCTCTCGGTCGTCGAGAATCTCGTCATGGCGGCCCGGCCGGGCCTCGACGGCCGTCGAGGCTGGACGCTGGAGCGCGTCTTCGAGCTTTTTCCGCGGCTGCACCAGCGGCGCCGCAACGGCGGCGGCCAGCTCTCCGGCGGCGAGCAGCAGATGCTGACCATCGGCCGGGCCCTGATGACAAATCCCGATCTCCTCCTTATCGACGAGGCGACCGAGGGCCTCGCCCCGATGGTCGCGCGCGACATCTGGCGCACAATCGACCTCGTCCGCCAGGACGGCATCGCTACGGTCCTGGTCGACAAGGGTTTCCGAAGCCTGTCGACCATCGCGTCCCGGGCGCTGGTGCTATCCAAGGGCGAGATCGTGTACGAGGGCACGCCCGCCGCCCTCGCGGCCGAGCCCGGACTGCTGGAGCGGTATCTTGGGGTATGATGCCCCGTCATCCCGAGGCTCGCCGGAGGCGAGAACCCGGATCACAGATCAGGACGTCAGGCGCTCGTGTCGCAGGACGTCCGAGCCCCCGGGGCGGCTTGACAGAAGACGGAAGACCATGAGGTTGATCATTGTTGCCGCCGCGCTCGCGCTGACAGGACAGGCGTCCGGGGCCAGGCCAGCCCGCTGCGAGACGAGCGACGACGGCCGTTACGCCTGCGACTTCCGGCCCACTGACCGCAACGGCAGCTTCCGGATCACGGCCTCTGGCAAGCCGACCTACACGATCGACGTCGACGGGCGGGGATTGGCGCAGGCCTCCTCGGTTTTTAGCCCGGGCACGCGCAACGTCCCCCTGCCCGGCCCCTACCGCTCGACCCGCTCCGAACCCGGCTGCTGGGTCAGCGACGCGACTGGGACCAAGATCTGCGCGAGGTGAAGGCGTCGGCCCACCTTGATACTCCCCCGGTTCTGGGAGGTGGCGGCCCTGCAGCGGCCGACGGAGGGGGCCGGCGCCGTGGCCTCTCCGAATACCCCCGTAGCCCCATCCGTCTCCGAGCTTCGTTCGGATCCACCTTCCCCGCGGGAGCGGGGAGGGATCACGCGTGAGCCCGCTCAATACGTCTCGACGTGGTAGCGGCCCGCGGCCCGCATCTCGGCCTTCAGCGTCGCCCAATCGGCGGAGACGTGCCGGCAGACGTCGGCGAAAGCCTCGTCGACGCCGCTCTCCATGCCCTTTAGCCCGCAGATAAAGACGTGGGTGGCGGGCTGGCGGAGGATCGCCGAGAGCGCGTCCTTCTCGGCCCGGATGCGGTCCTGGACATAGGTTTTCGGCTCACCCGGCACGCGCGAATAGCAGAAATGCTTGGCGAGGAGCGCGTCCGGCACCTTCTGCAGGGGCCCGAAATAGGGAAGTTCCTCGGGCCGGCGCGCGCCGAAGAACAGCATCAGCCGCCCCGAAGCCTGCGGCATCGCCCGGCGGCGGCGCTCGGTGAAGGCCCGGAACGGGGCCGAGCCCGTGCCGGTGCAGATCATCACGATGTTCGCTGCCGGGTCGTTCGGCATCAGGAAGGTCGCCCCGAACGGCCCCGTGACGTCGACCTTCGCGCCCTTGGGCAGGTCGCACAGATAGTTTGACGCGAGCCCGCCCGGCGAGCGCTTCACGGTCAGCGAGAGATTGTTCGTGTTCGGCTTCTCGCCGTCGCGCGAGGATGCGATCGAGTAGAGCCGGATGGGGTGCCGCCTGCCGTTCACGTCCACGCCCGGGACCACGATGCCGAGGCTCTGGCCTTCCAGCACCGGGAAGGGCGTATCGCCGAGATCGAGGATGATGTGGCGGATGTCGCTCTCGGCCTCATTGTGGGTCAGGCGGAAGTTGCCGACCACCGTCGCCCGCGCCGGCTTGCCGCGGTTGTGCAGGTTGACGGTCGGCTTCGACGCGGAGGCGGGCGCCGACGCCTTGCCGCCGAGCCCCTTGCGGGCCTCCTCCAGGAGCGCGCCGACCTCGTCCTCGAGCGCCTCGATGACCGACCCTGTCGCGGCGTCGTCGTTCGCGACCTCGAGCTGCGGCGGCAGCTCGTCCCAGGAGAACTGCTCGTCGAGCGAGTACGGCTCCGCCACGATGCGCCAGTTGTCGATCGCCCCTGTCGGGCAGGGCGCGATGCAATCCATGCAGTAGTTGCAGATTTCGACCTTCACCACGTAGTTGTTGCCGTCATGGGTGACGGCGTCGATCGGGCAGGTCTCCTCGCAGGTGTTGCACCGGATGCAGATCTCCGGATCGATCAGGTGCTGCTTTTTCAAAGGTGCGTTCATCGTGTGCCGCTCCGCGAGGGGCGAAAAACCTCTCCCGGGAGGGAGAGGTCGAGTCGGCGCCGGCAGGTGGCGACCGGGTGAGGGCAGTGAACTCTCCGGAAAGCCCGCATCCCTCACCCCAGCTCTCTCCCTCTCGGGAGAGGGAGCGCGTCGGCGTCACGCCGCGATCTTCACATATTCGAAGTCGCCGGGCTTGTTGTCGATGCCGACCTTCGGGGCCGCGATCCAGCCCGCGAAACGGCCGGGCTCGCTCTCGGGCTTCATCAGCGAGGTGATGAAATCGCCGTCGGCGAGGGAGGGCAGATACTGGTCCTTCGTGGACGCCCAGGCCGCGTTGTCGACGATGGTGCCCTTCGGGGTCGCGTGCACGTTCTTGAACTCGCCGATCTCGCGGTTGAAGGCGACGGACGGCAGTTCGAGCCGGAACTGGACGCCGGTCTTCTCGATGAGCTTGTTCCAGCGCTCGACGCCCTTGGCGCAATCCTCCGTATAGGCATCGCGGAGCCGCATGTTGAGCGCGGTCAGCGCCGGCTCGTCGACCATCGTCATCGCGCCGTCGACCATCTTCAGCACCGGGTAGGTCGAGCTCGTCAGGCGGTGATCGTCCTCGATCTTCATCTCCTGGAAGCGGCCCTTGAGGCCGGCATTGTAGAAATTTGCCGCGTTGGTCGAGACCTCGGACCCGAACAGGTCGAGCGACAGGGAGTAGTGCAGGTTCATCTTCTTCTGGATGGTCGGCAGGTCGATCACCCCGAGGGCCCGGATGCGCTCGATCTCCTTCGGGTCGGCGATGCCGGCCTCCTTCATCTCGTCGCAGGTGCGCTGGATGGTGCGGCCGACGCCCGTCTCGCCGACGAACATGTGATGCGCCTCCTCGGTCAGCATGAACCGACAGGTGCGCGACAGCGGATCGAAGCCCGACTGCGCCAGGCTTTCGAGCTGCATCTTGCCGTCGCGGTCGGTGAAGAAGGTGAACATGAAGAAAGATAGCCAGTCCGGCGTCGCCTCGTTGAAGGCGCCGAGCATGCGGGGCGAATCCTCGTCGCCGGAGCGGCGGCGGAGCAGATCATCCGCCTCCTCGCGGCCGTCTCGGCCGAAATACTTCTGCAGCAGGTAGACCATGGCCCAGAGGTGACGGCCCTCTTCCACGTTGACCTGGAAGAGATTGCGCATGTCGTAGAGGGAGGGCGCGGTCTTTCCGAGATGGCGCTGCTGCTCGACCGAGGCCGGCTCCGTGTCGCCCTGGATGACGACGAGGCGACGCAGCATGGCGCGGTACTCGCCTGGCACCTCCTGCCAAGCCTTCTCACCCATGTGCTGGCCGAAATTGACGAGGCGGGTCTCGTCCTGCGGCGCCAGCAGCACGCCCCAACGGTATTCGGGCATGCGGACGTAGTCGAACTTCGCCCAGCCCTTCGGGTCGACCGAGATGGCTGTGCGCAGGTAGACGAGCGATTCCTGGAAGCCCTCCGGCCCCATGTCGTTCCACCAATCCAGGTAGCCCGGGTGCCAGCCCTCCAGCGCCTTCAGCACCTGCCGGTCGCTGGTCAGGTTCACGTTGTTCGGGATCTTGGTCGAGTAATCGACGTTCAGGATGCTGGCTGACATGCTTCTGTCCTCTCCACCTGTCATTCCGGGGCTCGCCTGTCCGGCTGAGCCGGCGGGCGAGAACCCGGAACCCATGTTTCTCTCTCGCGTGCAAGCCGTGGGTTCCGGGTTCTGCGCAGCCCCGGAATGACCGCCCCTAAACCCGCTCCATGTCGAACACGGCCTTCTGGCCCGTCCCGTAGCGCCGCAGCGCTCCCTCGGGGCCGACCGCGTTCGGGCGCTGGAAGATCCAGTTCTGCCAGGCCGTGAGGCGGGAGAAAATCTTCGATTCCATCGTTTCCGGCCCGGCGAAGCGCAGGTTCGCCTCCATGCCGGTGAGCCCGTCCGGCGAGAACGAGGTGCGCTCCTCGAAGAAGACCCGCACCTCGTCGTCCCAGTCGATGTCGTCGAGCGCGAAGGTGACGAGGCCGAGCCGCTCGGCCGCATCCGCGTCGAGGCTCTCGCCCACGCGGGCGCGGGCGCTCTCCACGTCTTCGGGCGTCCCGAAGAAGCGCGAGCCGAGCCGCGTCAGGCCGTGGCTCATCGGGTAGACGCCGAAATTCACCGCGTGCAACTGCAGGGCGGCCGGCTCGCGGTTATCCCCGTGGCCGTCCCCTTCGCGGGTCCCGATCAGCATGTACGAGCGATCGGCCGCGAAGACGAGCTCGGCCAGCGTGCCGGCGAAGCAGGAGCCTGGCTCGACCGTGGCCACGAGGGTGCGCGACGTCACGTCGATCCGCTTCAGGACACGCTTCCAATAATGGCGGATCTCGTTCGCGAGCCAATGGTCCTTGTTCGTCTCGAGGAGATCGTCGTAGGCGAGCACCGTCCCGGAAGCGCCTGCCGACCTGAAGACGAGCATCGCGATGCCGAGCTCGTTGATGCGAAGGTGCAGGATGGCGTCGTCGAGCTCGCGCGCCAGCTGGAGCGGCCAGAAGACGGAGCCCTGCTCAACGATTCCGGCGGCGTCGAGCGGCGGCACGGCGTCGGGCGCCCGGACCGTGATGGTGGCGATGCGCTCGGACCGGTTCAGCTCGACGGTCACATAACCGTAATGGACGCTGTCCGGCTGGAAGCTCCGCTGGATCGGCGCGAGCGTGATGCCGCTGCCCTCCCCTCTCCGGGACGACGCGGCCGCGAATTCTTTGGCGCGCGCTTCGACTTTGGCATCCAGGCGCGAGTTCGGCGCCGTCTCGTCGACGAGCCGCCACTGCACCGCGCGCCGCCCCTTAATGCCCTCCTCGATCGTGCAGAAGAAGTCGGCGTGATCCCGCCGGACCTTGCGCTTGTCGACCACGCGGGTGAGCCCGCCGGTTCCCGGCAGCACGGCGAGGAGCGGCACTTCCGGCAGCGACACCGCGGCCGAGCCGTCATCGGCCAGGATGATATGGTCGGCCGCGAGCGCGAGTTCGTAGCCGCCGCCCGCCGCCGTGCCGTTCACCACGCAGATGAAGCGCTGGCCGGAATTCTCGCTCGAATCCTCCATCCCGTTGCGGGTCTCGTTCGTGAACTTGCAGAAGTTGACCTTGTGGGCATGTGCTGAGCCGGCCAGCATCCGGATGTTGGCGCCGGCGCAGAAGACTCGGTTCTTGCCCGAGCGCAGGATGACGACCTTCACGGCCGGGTGCTCGAACCGCAGGCGCTGGAGCGCGTCGGCGAGCTCGATATCGACCCCGAGGTCGTAGGAGTTCATCTTGAGCTGATACCCCTCGAATAGCCCACCATCCTCGTCCACGTCCATGGTGAGACGGCCGACCTCGCCCTCGGCGTCGATTTTCCAGTGACGATAGCGGGACGGGTCGGTCTGGAAGTCGATCCGCTCGGCGCCGTTCGCCAGCCTGCGCGTCTCGTCGGCCATCGCGTCCTCCCGTTCTTGTTAGCTGCATAATAATGCATGTTCTTGAAGCGTGTCTAGTCTGCTGTATGCATTTTCGTTCATTATCGCAGATGGGGCCGTATGGGCGGAACCTCGGTTTGGAGGGTGGTTTCGCGTCCGAGCCGCGCAGCCAACACGCGCACGAGAGCGTTCAGACCCGCCGCATCGAGCGCCGCGGCGAACCCGGATTCCCCACCCGAGCTGAGGGCATCCGTCAACCGGCCGCAGACCTCGTTCAGCAGGCGCAACGCCGCTCGGGGCCGACCCATGCGAAGCTTCAGCCCGGCATTGGCAAGTTGGATGATGGCCCGGAGCGCCTGACGGTCACGCCCATTCTGGGCAGTGGCCCTCCAGGCGGCCTCCAGCACCTCATGCGCTTCCCAGTAGTAGCCGCGATCGCAGAGCTCGATCCCGTAGAGGATGGCGGGATGATCAGCGGCCGGTGGGCCCTCGAAGCGGCCCGGCAGCAGCGCCTTGGCAGCGTCGAGCGGAACCTTGTCCGCCCCCTCCGTGACGCCGGGCAAATGCGCCCAGCCGGGAAGGTCAAGCCCTGTCATCCCGGGCGCGCTGCAGCACGAAGTCATGCAGCGCAGACCCGGGTTCTCACCTTGGGTGAGCCCCGGAATGACAGGGTGTCACGCCGCCTGCGGCAGTTTACCCTCGTGCGCGGTCAGGACACGGTTCACGAACGAGGAAATGGCCGCGAGCGTCCTCTCCGACGCCTCGCGGAAAGGGTTGTGGCCAATCCCCGGGAGCAGCGTCACGTCAACAGGGCAGTAGCATTCCTCCTCGGCGATCGCGATCTGGCACGGGGTGCCGTAGGGATCGGCCTCGCCTTGCACGATCTGCACGGGCACTCGGATGTAGGCGAGCGAATCCGAGATGTTCCAGTCGCGGAAAGAGGGATCAAGCCAAGCGTCGTTCCAGCCCCGGAACGCGTTTTCAACATCCGCGTGCCAGCGGCCGAGCTTCGCCTTGAGGTCGCCCATCTCGAAGGCCTGCTTCGCCAGCGCTATCGCGGCCAGGCTCGCGTCCTCGACCACGAAATGAGGCGCCGCGAGCACGAGGCCTCGTACGCGGTGATCCTGATGGGCTCCGAGGTAGATTGTGGCGATCGACCCTCCGTCCGAATGCCCGACGAGCATGCCGCGGCGGAAGCCGATCGCGTCCAGGACCTTCGGCAGGACTTTCATCGCTTCGTCATGCATGTAGGTCGGCGGGCGAGGAAGCGCGGCCGGACTCGAAGCGCCGTAGCCGGCACGGGAATAGGCGAAGACGCCCGCACCTGTCGCGGCCGAAAGCCGTTCCGGAACGTTGCCCCAGAGCGCGGCGGAGCCCAGTCCCTCGTGCAGGAGCACAAGCGTGGGCGCCTCGCCCGGGCGGGGCCCGGTCATGCGATACTCGAGTTGCTGCGGTCCGACCGCAAGCATGCCCGTGTTGTGCAGCGTCATTCGCGGTCTCCGTACTCGCTCTCCCGCTCACCCGTCCCCTCTCCCGGTCGGGGAGAGGGGACGCAAACGGGGCCGCTTGTGCACCTCTCCCCAGCGGGGGGAGGTCGGACGGCGCAGCCGTCTTGGTGAGGGGCTCTGAATCTTGCCATAATCGTCACAACGCTCCCTCTCTCAGCTTGAAGCGCTGGATCTTCCCCGTGGCGGTCTTCGGCAACCCGTCCACGAACTCGATCCAGCGCGGATACTTCCACGCGCCAATCGATGTCTTGACGTGCTCTTTGAGCGTGCCGGCGAGATCGGCTGCTTCGACATTGTCCCTGAGCACGACGTAAGCCTTGGGCTTGAGCAGCCCGTCCAGGTCGGCGGCCGGCACCACCGCGGCCTCGAGCACCGCCGAATGCGTGATCAACGCGCTCTCTACCTCGAACGGCGAGACCCAGATCCCCGAGACCTTGAACATGTCGTCGGCGCGCCCGCAATATGTGTATCGGCCCTCGTGATCACGGGTGAATTTGTCGCCTGTCCGCATCCAGCTGCCCTCGAAGGTGCGCCGGCTCTTCTCGCGCTGGTTCCAGTAACCGTCGGCTGAGGAAGGGCCGCGGACTAGGAGCTCGCCGATTTCGCCATCGGGAGTCTCGCGCTCGTCCTCGTCGACGAGGCGCACGTCGTAGCCCGGAACGGGCCGGCCGGTCGTGCCGTATTTGACGTCGCCAGGTACGTTCGAGACGTAGATGTGGAGCATCTCGGTCGAGCCGATGCCGTCGATGATGTCGACGCCGAAGCGCTCCTTCCACATCCGGCCCACGTGCTCCGGCAGAGCCTCGCCCGCCGACAGGCAGAGGCGGAGCCGGTCGGAGCCGTTCGCCGGGCTGCATTCCGGATCGGCCAGCATGCCGGCGAAACCTGTCGCCGCGCCGCAGAAAATCGTGGGACGGTCGCGCTTCATCACGTCGAAGACGGCGCGAGGCGTCGGGCGCTCGTCGAGGAGCACGGCCGTCGCTCCCGAGGCGAGCGGGAAGGTGAGCCCGTTGCCGAGCCCATACGCGAAGAAGAGCTTCGCGGCCGAGAACACAACGTCGTCCTCGCGCATGCCGAGAACGCCTTTGCCGAACAGTTCGGCTGTCGCCATCAGGCTCGTCTGGACATGCTTCACACCCTTCGGCCTCCCGGTCGACCCCGACGAGTAGAGCCAAAACGCGGGCTCGTCCGGATGGGTCGCGGCCGCCTCGAAGTCAGCGGATTCGGACGCCACCGAGGAAGCGTAATCGAGGAGCGGCGGTGACGCGCCCTCCCCAATTACGACCACCGTCTCGAGATCGGACAATCGCGGGATGACCGGCTGGATCGCGGGCAGGAGCGGGGCCGACACGAACACCGATCGCGCCCGCGAATCCTTCAGCATGTAGGCGTACTGCTCAGCGGTCAGCAGCGTGTTCAAGGGGACCGGCACGACACCGGCCCGGATCGCGCCGAGGAAGACGGCGGGGAAATCGACCGTGTCGAGCATCAGCATCCCGAGGCGCTGCTCGCGTCGAAGCCCTAGCCGGTGCAGGAGATTGGCGACCCGGCAAGTCTCGTCCTTGAGAGCGGAGTAGGTAACCGTCCGGCTGCGATCGATAAAGGCCGGCTTGTCGGCCGGCAGCCGAGCGAGCGTGCGGTCTAGGAGCTCGACCGTCGCGTTGTACGTATCGCCGCGTTCCGACGCGCCCCGGTCCATTCCGACCCGCTCCCAACTGTGTTGCCTCTTCCCGGGGCAGCTATTGAATTATAGTGCAGCTAAGCTCGCCCAACGGCTTGCTGTCAACGAATGGTCGAATTAAAATTCCTGCCATGAATGACAATTCGACGGCTCCGGACCAACTCGCGAGCCGGACTGGCGCGGAGCTAGGCCACGACCCCGCCCCCCCAGAGACCCGGCATCCGGACGATTACCTCGTCGGCTTGGGTCAGCGGGTGCGGGAGATGCGAGCGCTTCGAGGAATGTCCCGCAAGGTGCTGTCGCGCGTCTCGGGCATTTCGGAGCGCTACATCGCGCAGCTCGAAGGCGGACAGGGGAACGTGTCCATCCTTCTCCTCCGGCGTGTCGCTGGCGCCATGGGTGAACGCCTGGAGGACTTGATCGCTGAGCCCAGCGCCCAGCCGGCGGATTGGCCGATGATCCGCGACCTCCTTCGGGCTGCACAGCCGGACCAAGTGGCGAAGGCCCGCGCCGCACTTGCCCGGGGACCCGGATCGGAAGTTGTCGCGAATCCTGAGGGCGCGCCGGTCGAGCGCATCGCTCTCATCGGGCTGCGGGGTGCCGGCAAGTCCACGCTCGGCCGCAAGGTCGCCGAACGGCTCGGCTGGCCATTCTTCGAGATCAACCGCCAGATCGAGCGCGCCAACGCGCTCTCCATCCCGGAGATCTTCGCTCTCTACGGGCAGGAGGGATATCGCCGGTTCGAGCAGGCATGCCTTCGAGAGCTCGTCGCGCAGCCGGGCCCCATGATCGTTGCGACCGCTGGCGGCATCGTGGCCGAACCGCTGACCTTCGATCTCCTTCTCTCGTCCTTTTTCACCGTATGGCTCAAGGCTCGGCCCGAGGAGCACATGGCGCGGGTGCGTGGTCAGGGAGACCTCCGGCCGATGGCCGACGACCGGGCCGCCATGCAGGAGCTGCGGGCCATTCTCACCATCCGCGAACCGCTCTATGGCCGCGCCCGGGCGATGGTCGACACCTCCGACAGGAGCTCGGAGGAAGCCGCCGACGCGTTGATAGGTGTCGTGACAGGTGCTGCCGGGTGGCGAGAGGTGCCTCTTGAGAGGTCGGACGCGAGCATCAGAGCCTGAGCACCGGGGCCCCTAACGCGGCGGGCCGGGTCAGGGGCGGCCGGCTTCTGTCCGATATCCTGCGCGACCGCGATCTGCTCGTCCCGGATACGCTTGCGCTCCGGAACACGCTGCACCCGGCGGACCGATCGGACGAGTTCCGGTCTCTCGCAGACGTCCTTCGGGCGAACCTGCTGCCGGTCTACGAGCGGATGCAGGACGGCCGCCGCCTCCGGCATGGCGGCGGCGTGCTCAGCTTCGCGGCTGAACCCGGCGGCCGCGCCCGCCTCCTTGGCCATCGTCGCGTATTCGCGCGCCGGCGCGGGATCGTGCCGGGCGACATCGTCTACGATTACGAGGCCGCACCCTTGTTGCACGGCTTCATCGCGCGGGCGCGCTGCCCCGTCTTCTATGACGCCCTGGACGAGCCCGGCCTCGAGGACCTGTTCGGGACGCTGGTGGTGCGCTGGCCGCCGCCCGTCATGAACGGCGTGCGGTCCGCGAGCGACCCGGGGTTGATCGTCGAGACGACGTGACCGAGCACGAGCTGACCAACCCGGCGCTCACCCGACCTCCGCTCCGGGCCGGCTTCCACATCGATCTGGTTTTGTCGGTGTAGCTCGTCGGGATCGAGCTGTCTTGGTCGGAGTGGCAGGATTTGAACCTGCGACCCCCACGTCCCGAACGTGATTCCTGTTACGATGTTCAGCGATTTCCCTCTGACTGCGTCGAATGTCGCCGCCCAATGTTCGCGTTCGGTTCTTGCATAGTGGTCCCGATAACGTCCCGGTAGTCTGATTGCCGACCGCCCGCGACTGACGGCGCAACCAGACCGTTATGAGGGCACTTCCGCCTCGCGTTTTCCTCGGGAAGGCCGGCGGCGGGTGCGCTGAGCTATCGACGCTCTAAGTTATCCTCGCGCCGTTATGAGACGCACGGGGCAGCCTTCGAGCGCGGGCGGGATTGTCCGACCTGCCGCATTATGGCGGCCCGGGCTCTGTTGGGACCGTGTATGGTGTGGGACCGAGGAGAGGCCCCGTGCAGAGTTCGCTTAGTTTAGCAGTTGAGATGTTCGTCCCGGACGAGATTGGCCTGCGCCGATATCGTTGGCGGCTGAAGGCGGCGGGTCAGGGCGAGCGGCCGTCGTCCGAGAGCTTCGCGACGAAACGGGAAGCCACCATGGCCGGCGAGATCGCCCTCCAGCGTGCACGTCAACGCGGCCGGATCTCTCCATGACGGAGAGCGCCAAGCCGGCCCGTCCCTCCCTTCGAGAGTTGCTCGCCAAGCAGGAAACGACGAGTTCTGGACGTCGCCTGCTGCTGAGCGACGGCGAGAAGGCCAGGGTTCGGGAGTGGGCTGTCCAGCGTGAAAAGGAACGACATCCCAACGCCAAAATCACTGTCACCGTTCGGGACAAAGTCGATGCGGACGGGAACGCGCGCTACACCGCGCTGGTACTGACGGAGGAGGTCGCTGAAGGTGTGATCGACTGAGCTGGCTGCGTCAGGGATGAGTCTCGCCGGTGACGGCCGACCGGCCTGTTTCGAAGCGGGCCGGAGACATAGGTGATTCCTGCACCCCGAAGCTCCGACAGAACCGCATGAAGCCGAAAGGGTCACATCAGTTTGGCATCGCTGAACGGTGGAAATGCACGATCCGCCACTCGGAACCGCGCTTGGCGACCACAAACGTTACCCGGCCGGCTGCACTGAATTGCTTACCGTCGCGAACACCTGTCACGGTGTCTAAGCCCGTCACCACCACCGCGTTGTCGGAAAGCTCCGTAGCCACGGAGTCGCGAAGAGCGGCCCCCCTCGGGCGGTTATTGAGAAGGGCGTTTTCGAAGTAGGTTCGGATCCCACTCGGATCGGCGACGACGGTCTTGCTCCCGGTCCCGATGAACAGTGCATCTGGCGCGTAGAGCCTAACGATGCCGTCCACGTCCGAGTCGCTGAAGGCCTTGGCCCACGTCTGCACAACCGCAATGGCTTCATCTTTCGCCGTCGCCATGGCGGCTGTGGAAAGACCCGAGAGAGCCAGGGCGGTGAGGTGCGCTCGCATTGCCGTGTGATCCTTTGAGATCGACGCCTAATAGGGCGATAGGCTCGGCATAATGCAACAGCTCTCGTGACCGTTGGCATGTCCCAAGGCAAGCCAGAACTCCGCGTCGCAGAACTGCGGGCCGACCCCGTGCGGGGCGGATCCGGGCAAACCTGCAACCAGACCCTTATGAGCGCGCCTCCCTTGCGAGCTTTCCTCCGCAGATCGAACGAAAACATGCGCACTTGGCGTGAAAGTGCCCGTTCGTTCACGGCCAATCGTTGCCGTTTCGTTGCCGTAGCCAACAACCGGGTTGGGAGAACCCATCCCGTTCTTCCGGTCGGAGCGGAACTCTTTAGCTCGAGAAGCCAGAGCCATGCTGAGGAACGCCAGACGAGGCTCACGGACCGTTTAGCGGGCTCACACAGGGTGGGGCTTGGTTCTGAGCGCCGACGATCTCAGCGCAGTGCCGCATAACTTCTGCCCCGGTCGTGTTCCAAGTCGTGATGCCCCCAGCCATGATCACCTGGACCAACCCCTCCGCGAGTTCGGGCAAGGCCAGGCCCAGGCGGATCGCGGCCGCCGCGTGGTTCTTCGCTCCGATGCTCTGGCCGATCAGGGTGTCCAGCAGCGCGAAAACGAGTTCCTTGGTCTTGAGGTCGAGTGCGCCGCCGTTGTCTCTGTCGCGCATGATGGCGTCGCGCATAAGCCCATAGCCGGCGAACCCTCCGGCGAATGTTCCGCCAGGAGCTTGAAGTTGTCGGGCACACGTCCGAGGGTGGCCTCGAAACTTGCAAAACCCTTCTGGATCGCGATTTGAGTCAGGTCGTCCTGCGGGTAGTGTCTCAGTTTGAATTTGCGACCGCGCGCCGGCTTCGCCCGTGGCGATTTGAGCGACGCGGATCGCGTTGCCCACAACATCGGCGGGGCGCTTGAGGCGCTTGGGCGAGGGTCCCATCGGGCTCAACCTTCAGCGCGATATGCATCGGCGTTCTCGCCCCTGCGCGACCCCGCCTCCTCCCCGGGTGCCACCAGAACCAAGCGTGCCGCCGGTCACTTGTTTAATTTGTCCGCGCGGGCAACTGCCATCGTCAACAAGTACCGTTGTACCTGTCTTCAACACGCCGCGTGGCGGCTCGCGTTTGAGTATCTCCTGAGAGAGGGCCGCTCCGCCAGAAATGGCAAGCACGCCTACGATGGATAGTGTCTTCACGCTCTAACCTCCTGCTTCCCGCTAAGCCTACCGCAGGAGGGGCCCCTCGCGCGAGGCGGGTCAAGCCGACCTGATTTCAAACTGAGACACTACCGTCCTGCGGCATCCTGTATAACTTTCCAACGTTCGTTTCAGCCGCCTCGGCTCTTGATAGGCCCGCCTTACCAGTCACGGGGCAGCGCGCCAGCTTGGCGAGGGCCGAGACGACATTACCCGCCGAACCGATGAGGCGAAGCTGCCAAAACAGGGACCTCGCGGTAAGGTTCATGAGCCGCTGAGAATGCCTGGGAAGGCTCTCTCCAGGACCTCTCGAACGGCTTGGTTCACCGAAATCCGGCGGGTCGCGCAAATCGTCAAGATACGGCGATGCAGCTCGGGCGACACTTCGACAGAGAGCCTGCGGCGTCCGACTGCGCGCCGGTCCTGGCCCAAAAGGGCGAGGGGCAGTCTCCCGTCTTGCAGCTTCGGGGTCTCTACGTCGGCATCAGGCATAGGGTCACTCGTCGACACGCTCGTTCCCGGAGTCTGGCACTCCGACCGTTGAGATTCCGTTCTGTTGAGCGTTGTAGCCGCGCGTCAATGGATGCCTTACCGGCATATTCACCCGCATCAGCGGCCCGCCGCATCGCCGAAAAGACACTACGGTGCTCTGCAATTCCACGTGTGCGCCGTGACAAGGCGGTAACCCCTTCTTAACCAACCGGAGAACAAAATAGGAACATAGGATCGACCGATGACAGGAGCTGGGGGCATGAGTGCAGTCGAGGACGGAGCAAGTTCGTTCGAGCGGGCCATCCTCGTCGGAAGCGGCTTGGAGGTCGCGAACGCAATCCGAACTTACCTGGAACGCGCGAACGGCGACACGCGATTGGCCCTCGCCCTTTCCGTTTCCGACGGGATGGTCTCAGCTCGGCGTGCAACGCTGCACGTTCCGGCAAGCCACGTTCAGGCAAGAACGCCTGCGCGTTAGGAGGCGGTCGGCTCAACTGGCTGCTGACCTACACCTTGAGCAGGAGCGCCCCGCCAGAGGTCGCGAGCAGATAGTCCGGTGCGTGACCGTCAGCCCCCCTTGCCAGACACGCGTGGGGTTGGCCGATTGTTCGATACCGATTCGGACAACAGATTTCGGGTCGTAGGAGGCTTGCACGTTATGGCGAAGAGCACTGCAAAGGTCGCAAGCACGACGGAGAAGGCCAAGGCGGCGGTGAAGGGGGCGGCAACAGCGGTCGCCGAAACCGCGAAGGCGACGGTCGCGAAGGTCACAGGCGGAAAGGCCGCC
>JAABUN010000260.1_pt1 | contig 139148 bp, 144 predicted proteins | sample 5559311 | NCBI WGS metagenome assembly JAABUN01 (sample SAMN10711877, study PRJNA513370) | rock metagenome | isolation source: Antarctica rocks | place: Antarctica: Victoria Land, Siegfried Peak sud
CGCGCTGTCCAAGACCACCGCCCCACCCCGGGCCGTCAACCGCGCGTTCAACAAGACCGACCGCCCGGAGATTCTCGGTGAGGCAACGAATCAACGTTCCCGGAGCATTTGACGTGAGGCAACAGGGACCGGGCAAACGCAGCCATATCACGCTCGGGTAATTACACCGGCGCAACCCTAAGCTTCGGCCATCACCTACTGGCCGCTCCTATGAGCCTCACCGCCGCGCCTCCGCTCGAGGCGATGCTCCAAGCGCTGTCGTCGCGCGCGGGAGGGGCCAGCCTCATCCACGTCGAGCGCCTCCCGGCCCGCCCGGCCAGCCTGGCCGAGCCAGTCACCCCGATTCCCCACGAGGTTCGGCGCCTCCTCGGCGTGGAGGAGCTGTGGTCTCACCAAGCCGAGGCCATCGATCTCGTTCGGAGCGGCCGGTCCGTCGTGGTGGCCACCGGCACTGCGTCGGGGAAGTCGCTCTGCTACCAGGCCCCGGCGGCTGAGGCCGTTGCCGATCCATGCCGGCCGGGTTCCACGCTTGCTCTGTTCCCGACCAAGGCTTTGGCTCAGGACCAGCTGAGAGCCATATCGGCGCCTGGCTTCCCCGGGCTCGTGGCGGCCACCTATGACGGAGACAGCTCGACGGCCGAGCGCACCTGGGTACGCCGCCACGCCAACGTCGTGTTCACGAACCCCGACATGTTGCACTGCGGCCTGCTCCCCCACCACGCCCGCTGGGCCACGTTCCTCATGCGCCTCAGCTACATCGTGGTGGACGAGCTGCACGTGTTCCGCGGCGTGTTCGGCACCCATGTGGCGCACCTCCTCAGGAGGCTCCGGCGGGTCTGCGCCCTCTACGGAGCGGACCCCACGTTCGTGTTCTGCTCGGCCACGATCGGACAGCCGGGGCAGCTGGCCTCGGCGCTGTGCGGGCTGAACGTGGAGGAGATCACCGGTGACGGCTCACCCCGGGGAGAGCGACTGTTCGCCTTGTGGAACCCGCCATTGGTCGATGAGGCCGTCGGCGCCCGGGTCTCGGCCAACTCCACCACCTCGGACCTCGTGACCGAGCTGGTTTCTCGGGACTGCAGGACCTTGGCGTTCTGCGGGAGCCGCAAGGGCACCGAGCTGGTGGCTGCCGACATCGCTCGCCGTCTCCCCTCGGCCCTGGCTTCCTCAGTGCGGCCGTACCGCGGCGGCTACCTCACGACCGAACGGCGCGAGATCGAAGCGGAGTTGTTCTCGGGACGCCTGCGTGGTGTGGTCGCCACCAGCGCCTTGGAGCTCGGTGTGGACATCGGCGGGTTGGACGCCTGCGTGCTCAACGGCTTCCCCGGCACCATCGCATCCATGTGGCAGCAGGCCGGTCGGGCGGGACGGGAGCGCCAGCCCTCTCTCGCGGTGTTGGTGGCCAGCCAGGATCAGCTCGACCAGTACTTGATGGCCCATCCGGCCGAGGTGTTCACGCGACCGCCGGAGCGTGCAGTGGTGAACCCGTCCAACCGCTTCATCCTCGACCCTCATCTGGCCTGTGCCGCGTTCGAGCACCCGCTCGGCCACGACGACGCCCGCTACTGGGGTGATGACCTCGACGACGGCGTCCGGCGCCTCGTCCTGTCCGATCGCTTGCTGCTGCGCCAGCGATCTCGATCAGGACGGCGTGATGTGCGCGGCGTGTGGGCTGGACGTGGCTTCCCCGCTCATGGCATGGGCCTGCGCAGCGGCTCCTCGGTCGAGTACCGGATCGCTTTGGCTGACGGCACGCTGGTCGGCACCGTCGACGAAGGACGGGCGTTCGAGGTGGTGCACCCCGGCGCGATCTACCTGCACAGAGGCACGGCCTACCGGGTCGTCCAGCTCGACCTCGACGAGCTCGTAGCGGTTGTGGTCCCCGCGGCCGGCGACGAGTACACCCAACCTCGCACCGACACCACCATCAGGATCTTGGACACCGATGCCAAGAGACCGGTCGGCCGCATCGACCTGTGCCTCGGCTCGGTGGAGGTCACCTCCCAGGTCATCGGCTACCAGTGCCGAGATTCCTTCACGGGTGATCTGCTGGACAGCGAGGAGCTCGAGCTCCCGCCTTCGCGGTTGATCACGCGCGGGCTCTGGTGGGTGGTCCGGCCCCGGGTGCTGCGGTCCGCTCGGATCGAACGCGCCGCAGTCCCGGGCACGCTCCATGCCATTGAGCATGCGGCCATCGGGATCCTGCCGCTGTTCACGATCTGTGATCGTTGGGATGTAGGTGGCGTATCGGCCGCCTGGCTCGAGGACACCGGGGCCCCCACCATCGTCATCTACGACGGAACGGCGGGCGGCTCCGGCATAGCCGAACTGGGCTACGGAGCCGCTGACCAACACCTCGCGACCACGCTCGAACTGTTGGTGTCGTGCCCGTGCGAAGCGGGTTGCCCGTCGTGTGTCCAATCACCGAAGTGCGGCAACGGCAACGAGCCCCTCGACAAGGCAGGCGCCATCGCGCTGCTGGACGAAGCGATCCGACCAAGGCTCCGCTGAGCGAAAGTCAGCCGAGTGAGCCATGGCGGCTGGTCAGTGTTCGACCCGCATCGTGGCGGCCGCATGCAGTTGCACATCGCCGACCAGAGGGCCGATCAATGGGACGTCGGTGATGACTCGGTAGCTGACCTCCACGCGCACGGTGGACCCGACCGGCCCGCGTGGCCCCACTTCCACGGTCAAGCGGGCGGGGTCGAGCGGACCGCTGCGTCGCGCCGCCTCGGCTGGCGCGCCCGGACGACCGTCGACGGCGGCCGCCCGAGCTGCTTCCCGGGCGGCGTTGGTGACCAGCAGCTGGTCTCGCACGACGAGCCCCACCTGCACCGCGGCCAGCAGGAGCACGAGCACGACCGGAAGGAGCAACGCCAACTCGACCGTCGCCTGCCCCGCACCGAGGTCGCGCCGTTCCGGAGGCTGCGCCGATCCGGCTCCGGCCGGTAGATGGGCCAGCCTCCCCCGTTGTCTCACCGGGCCTTGAGGATCAGCTTGCCGATCACTGCGTCGAACAGTTGACCGATCTTGCCGGACTTCGTGGCCCACGCCGCCACCAACAGGGCGATGGCGGCCACGCCGAGCAGCACGAGCGCGTACTCGGCGGTCGCTTGGCCGGCCTCGTTGCGGGACGCACGACTGCGACGGGCGCGGACGTGGATGAACAGGGCCTGCACGGCCACGGTGAGCTCGATCATTGACTTCCTCCTGGTTGACTAGGCGGATGACCGCCGGATCGAGACGTCGACCCGGCAGCGGGTGGCGCAGGCCACCGAGGGGGAAGTTGCCGCCGACCGGGACAAACGTCGGCCGGTGGGGCGGGTCAGACCCGCAGCGATCCGAATGCCCCGACCAGCAATGGCACGACGGTGAGCAGTGCAAAGGCCGGTAGCGAGCACAACACGAGCGGGAAGAGCAGCTTGACCGGCACCTTGCGAGCGGCTTCCTCGGCGCGGCGACGGCGATCGGTGCGGGCTTCAGCGGCGAGACGTTCGAGCGCCGGAACGAGCGGTGTGCCGTAACGCTCGGAGGCAACGAGCACTCCGATCAGGGGTCGCACGGGATCGCCCAGTTCCTCGGCCAGCGCATCGAGTGCGTCTGCGGTGCGGGCACCGCAGACGACCCGCTGGGCGGCGTGGCGCAGTTCATCGCCAACCGGTCCGCTGGCTCGACTGGCCACCATCTGCATCGCCCGCTGGACCGGATGGCCCGCTCCAGTCGCCAGGACGAACAGATCGATGATCTCGGGCACCGTTGCCACCACCCGCTCCTCGTGTCGGCGGCGTCGGCGTTGGGCGCCCAGCCGGGCCGTGACGATGAGGCTCGCGGCGACCACCACCGCCAACGGTGGTGAGACGAACAGCACGAGCCCGGTGGCCACCATCCCTACGCCGGCCCGACTATCCCGAACAGGGTCCATGTCGCGGCCTGTGATCTGGCCGGCCATCCGCCCGAGCCGGGCGAGCAGCGACGGCCGCCGAGGACCGGTTCCGGTCGATGCCACGAAGGCCGCGATGCGAGCCGGTGGGGGCCGATGACGCCATCCGCCGGCCACGGCGATCAGCGCCCAGACGGTCGGAAGGCCCACCGTCAGGCTGAGCATCGGATCGACCCCGTGAGCTGCAACATCCACCACGCGGCGATGCCGTCGAGGATCAAGCCGGTGGCGAGGCAAGCCAGGCCGATGGCGGTGCCGCCCAGGAAGTGGGCGGTTCGTGGATCGGCCGCGGCGGCGAACGCCGCGAACAGGATCGGCGCGGAGGCCATGACCGCAGCAGAGGCCCGGGCCTGGGAAGAGAGTGCGGCCAGCTCGCGGTCGACGGCCAACCGATCGCGGAGAGTGGCCGCCACGCCGTCCAACGCCCGGCCATGGGCCCCGCCGGCATCGATCCCAAGGCTGAGCGCAGCGACCGCCAACCGAAGACCTTCGGAGGCGTGACGTGCCGACCAGTCCTGCAGAGCCGATTCGAGCGCACCTCCGCGCGACACCTTGTCGCAGACGATCCGAAGCTCGGGCACGAGGGTGGCGTCAGCGCGCTCGATGCTCTGCTCCAGCGCCTGGCGCAGCGAGGACCCGGACCGCAACCCGCGGGCCACCTGTTCGAGCAGCGCCGGCAGGCTTCGAGCCCGGCGACGTCTCATCTGGACGGCTAGGCGCCGGCCGAGGACCAGCGGTCCTGCGGTCACCATCAACCCGCCGACGATCAGGCCCGTGAGTTGGAACAGCAAGGCCGATCCAACCAACACGGATGCGCCGAGCGCCAGGGCCTTGGGCCATGCCCTGGCAACTGAATCAGCGGCGATGCCCGCCTCGGCCGCCCGATTCACGACCCAACTCGGAGCGGGGAAGATCCCGGACCCGCCGCCTCGGCGGAGAGTCCTCGACGGGTCGAGGCGAGCCTGAGCCGCCGCCGACGAGGTGCTCAGCCACGCCGCCCTTGATCCAATGGCGATCAGCGTCACCAGCCCGGCCACCACCACCGCCATCACGAGGACAACCAAGCGGGGTTCGGCGGGGGGGCGGAGGCGTCGCGCGCCGGTCGCTGCGGTAGCGCGACCACTCGAGCGGCATCGGCCAAGAGCCGGGTACGGGACCTGAAGCTTTCGCCTGGTTCACTCCGACTGAATCCCCCAGGGTCGAGGACCTCGGCCACCGCCAATACCGTCCGGCTCCCATCGGGCCTCCGGGCGACGTGGACGACGATGTCGACCGAGGACGTGAGCTGTTCTCGAACTGCGACCAGTGACAGGCCGATGTCAGCGAGCAACACCATGGTCTCCAGGCGGCGTAGCGCATCATCAGGGCCGTTGGCGTGACAGGTCGACAGTGATCCGTCGTGACCGGTGTTCATCGCCTGGAGCAGGTCGAACGCTTCGGCGCCGCGGGCCTCGCCCACCAACAAGCGGTCGGGACGCATCCGCAGGGCGTTGCGTACGAGGTCCCGGATCGTGACCGCCCCGGAGCCTTCGGCCGAGGCTGGTCGAGCTTCGAGCCGCACGACATGGTCGCCCGGCAGCCGGAGCTCGGCGGCGTCCTCGACGGTGACGATGCGCTCGTGAACGGGGATCGACGCGGCCAGGGCGTTCAAGAGCGTGGTCTTGCCCGCACCCGTGCCCCCGGACACCACGACGTTCGCCCGGCTCCGCACAGCCCATCGCAGGAGGGCGGCGACCGGTGGCGCGGCCAGTTCCTCGAGCTCGACCGGCCGCGCCCCGAACCGCCTGATGGTCAGGCACGGGCCATCCACCGCGAGAGGCGGCACCACTGCGTTGACGCGTGAACCGTCGGGCAATCGCGCGTCGGCCAATGGAGTGGAGGGGTCGACCCGCAGGCCGAGCGGCCCGACGATGCGTTCGATCAGGTGCTCGATGGTGGCCGAGGTGAGGATCACATCGGTTCGCTCAAGTCGTCCGTGGCGCTCCAGCCACACGGGCCCCGGCCCGTTGACCATGACCTCGGTGACCAACGGGTCGGCCAGCAGCGGATCCAGCGGGCCGAGCCCGCCGACCCGAGCGAGCACCTGGTCGACGGTGACGGCCACTGCGGCTGGTGGGAGGAATGGATCCTCGGCTCGCACCATGGCCAGGACCTGTGACCGGTCGACCGGCCCTCGGCCGCCGACGTCACCGAGCAACCGCCGGTGCACGACCTCGTCGACCGGAACGGGCTCATGAGAAGCCGGCCTCACGGTCGACGGCTGGGCGCTCATGCCGCGTACCGCAGGGCCCGCTCGAGGCCGCGCGGCAGGCGCGCGGACAAGACGCCGGCGTCCACCGCTCGGGCTACGGCCGGATCGACGGCGATCTCAGCCCGGACGGGAGCGCCGACCACGCTTTCGACGTCGGCCCGGCCGAGGGCACGTCCGGCCTCGGTGAGCAGGATCACCCCTGATGGCCGGACCGGCGCTGCCGCGGCTCGGCGCAGCGCGAGATAGCACGCTCGGGTCACCAGCAGCGAGTGGGTGGCGCCCGAGGCCAGGGCCACTGCTGCATCCGAGCAATCGATGCGACCGCAGTCGGCGACGACCGGGCGGGAGTCCGACGCCAACAGCCCCGCCAGCACCTCACCCCGCTCGGATGGCCCCGACGGCGGCGATGAACCGCTTGGCAGGAGGCTCAAGCCGCTCCCGACATCGAGCTCCAACCTGGCCAAGGCATCCGCCGGGACACCCGGGCCGGCCATCAACCAGCCAGAGAGGCCGGGATCACCCTGATCGGGAAGACCGAGCACGGCCGGCCCATCGCCGGCCAGATCGGCCAGCACCGCTCCGGACGGCGAGGAGCGAGCCAGGACGAGGGCCAGAGCGGTGGCGACCACGGTGGTCCCGACGCCGCCCTTGGCGGACCAGCATGAGATGAGCACAGGAGCCTCCCCGAGGCGCGTACGAACAGACGCAAGGGGAAGGCGTGGCCACACCATCGCACAGGGGTGTGACAAGAAACAAGGGTCACCGCCAGCGAAGGTGCGACTCGTAAGCTCGATCCGTGGAGGCCGCCTTCTTCGACCTCGACAAGACCGTCATCGCCAAGGCCTCGATGGTGGCCTTCGGCCGGCCGCTCTATCGCGCTGGTCTGCTCTCCCGGTGGATCCTTCTGCGGGCGTTGTGGGGCCAGCTCGTCTATCTGCAACTGGGCGCGGACGAGGAGCGCATGCAGAGGATGCGACGATCGGTGCTGCGCCTGACCAAAGGCTGGGACCAGGCGCGGGTCTCGGAGATCGTGGGCGAGGCGATGGACGAGGTGATCGAACCGATCGTCTACGAGGAGGCGATCGAGCTCATCCGCGGTCATCGTGAGGCCGGCCGACGCGTCGTCATCGTGTCGGCCTCCCCGATCGAGATCGTCGCCCCGCTGGCTGGTTATCTCGGCGTCGACGACTTCATCGCCACCCGCGCCGAGCTCGACGACGAGGGCCGCTACACCGGCGAGGTCGAGTTCTACTCGTACGGACCGTTCAAGGTGGACGCGATGCAAGAGTTGGCGTCGCTCCACGAGATCGACCTCAGCTCGTCGTACGCGTACTCCGACTCGGCCACGGATCTCCCGATGCTCGAGGCCGTCGGGCACCCCGTCGTCGTGAACCCGGACCGTGACCTGTTGAGGACCGCCGAAGCCAGAGACTGGGAGGTGATGCGCTTCGGCCGGGAGGTCAGCCTGCGATCCCGCGTCCCGATGCCGAGTCCGACCCAGGCCGCGGTGGGCGGCGGTGTGGTCGCAGTGATCGCCGGCCTGGTTGTCTGGTGGTGGCTCCGCCGGCCGGCTGACCGACGTTGACGCGGAGCGCGACCGTCAGGCCGTGGCGCGGACCTTCTTGGCCGCAACTGCGGCCAGTGCGGCGAACAGGACCAGGACGAGGAGCTTCTTCATGGCCGGGCAGTGTAAGCGCGGCCAGAACGAGCCCGTGGCGCCGACCTCGGCTTCCTGGGACAACGGCGCGCGGATTCCGCGCGCCGTTGTCCCCAGAAACTCCGCTGGGGCGGCCGCCCGCGGGTCCGCCCCGGGTTCAAGGAGCGGGCCGCGATGAGTTCTCGCTGCTCGCCCAGTCTGACCGGTCATGAATGATGACAAGCCAACACCAACAACCGTCTCGAACATCGGCGTGGCCATGTTCACCGTCACCGACCAAGACGCAGCCCTCGCCTTCTACATCGAGAAGCTCGGATTCGAGGTGCGCGCCGACACGCGCTTTGGTGAGCAGGAGGAGATGCGCTGGCTGGAGGTGGCCCCGCCCGGGTCGCATGCGCGCCTGGCGCTCAACCCGCCGATGGGCAACGATCCCGGGGGGAGCTCGATTGGCGTGGAGACGACGGACGTCCTGGGCGAGCATGCACGGCTGAGTGCCATCGGCGGCATCGACCTCGATCCCGAGCCCATGCGCACGCCCGGCGCTCCGCTCCTCTTCATGCTGCGCGACCCCGATGGCAACCACATCGCCGTGGTGGAGGCGCCACACTCGCCACTTAGCCGCGCCGCTTGGTGCCACTCATGGGCCGGCTTGAGGTCGTCGTTGTGCGAAGTGCCATCGGTGGCCTTCGAGGTCCAATGCTTCGTATCGGCGATCGCCCCACAGCATGTCCTCGGGTTCGCTTTGGATGGTGGCGCCTTCGGCGACGGCACGGCGGTGGTGGGCGTCGACGTCATCGACGTAGACGTTGATCATCGAGGTCGTCGCGCCCGCATCGACAGGGCTGGTCAGACCGTGACGTTGGGGACCTGATCGACCGATCATGATCACACCGTCTCCGAGTTCGAGCCATGCCAGCGTGCCGTCAGGGTGCTCCATTCGGGCCTCGCGGCGCTCGACGAGTCCAAAGGCCCGTACCAGGAACTCGAGTGCAGCGAGCTCGTCCCGATACGCAAGCCTCGGATAGATCGACGGTGTCGGAAGGCGCGGGTCCGATGTCGATCCGGTGATGTCGCTGACGAGCTGGCGGCGGCTGGACGTGAGCACGGCAAGGTCAGGCGGATCGTCAGGCAGCAAGCCGTCGGGACGCAGTCGTCGGACGGGATCGAACTCGTCGCTCATCGTGCTGTTCCCTCCGTGGGGTGTTCGCTGTCGCAGCGTGGCGAGACGGGTCCTGGAACACGACTGTCGGTGCCCTGGACGTCGCGGAGTCGGCGTCGAGCGCGGTTCAGCCTCGATCGCACCGTGCCCACAGGAACGTCCAGTGCTGCCGCGATGTCCTCGTAGCTGAGCTCCTCCCACACGTAGAGCATGAGTGTGTGGCGCTCCGCGTTGGGCAGAACGTCGATGGCGTCGACGAGCGTGGACCACTCGTTCTCGGCGTCCAGGCTTTGAGCTGCTCGATCGCCCACGACGTCGTGGTCGCCGCTAATTCGTCTCGACGCCAGCGACGCCATCGCTCGCAGCCGGCGAGCCTCACTTCGGCGGTGGCGGGCGATGAGATTTGTCGCGATTCCGTACAGCCACGGCCGAGCGGACTCACGGGCCGTGTCGAACGATGCACGACGCTCGAACGCGATGCGAAACACGTCGCCAAGGAGGCTGTCAGCGTCGGCCGGCTCGACCCGTCGGGCGAGGAACCGATGGAGGCTGGAGGCGTGGCGGTCGTAAATCACTGCGAACGCGGCTGGGTCGGACATCGACTCCTTGATCGCAATCGCATCCGGCGGGGTCATCGTCGGGTTGTTCCCCGCAGCATCGGGCCCAGTTCGCGAACTCGCGAGGACGACTGGGGAATATCCCTCCGAAAGGCGAGCAGGTAACCGGACCGAGGGGACGACATGACCACAACGCAAGAGATACAACCAGGTCGGCGGATCGACCTGACGCGCGAGGTGGTCGGCCTCGATCGTGCAGATGGGCGGGCACGGCTCGTGGACCAGGTTGCAGGCCGGCCGCCCCAGCGCATCGACGGGTTCACGATCGGCGCACCGCAGATCGCTGGCGACCCACCCCACGACGGCGAGATGCACCCCGATGGCGACGAACTGCTCTACTTGGTCTCCGGCGCAGTCACGGTGACCCTCGAGCTCTCCGGCGGCACCACCCAGGTCGACCTCGGCGCGGGCGACGCAATCGTCGTCCCACAGGGGGTGTGGCACCAGATCACGACGCTGGAGCCAGGCCAGCTCATCCACATCACGCCTGGACCGAACGGCGACGCCCGCCCCCTTCGCACCGAGAGGCAACCATGACCGACGCCCCCGCCACAACCGACCGGGACCCGCTCGTGCTCGCGCTAGGCGAGGGACGGAGCTACCCAATGGGTCGACTCTCCGCCGTCTTCAAGGCCGACGGCCACGAGACCGCCGGCCGCTATTCGATCTCGGAGTGGTGGCTGGATCCGCACACGAGGGGACCGGGCGCCCATAGCCATCCCGAGGACGACGTGTTCTTCGTGCTCGAGGGCACCTTGAGCTTCCTCGTCCGCGACGAATGGTTCAACGCCCCAGCCGGCTCGTTCATCCTCGTACCCGGAGGTGTCACCCATACCTTCGAGAACCGCGGCGATACCCGGGCTGGCGCGCTCAACATCTCGGCGCCCGGCGACTTCGAGCAACGCATGCCAGCCATCGCCGACTGGTTCATTCAGCGCCCCCCCGACGACGCCGACTGCTGAGCAGTTCGACTCCGTCCGTACAACGATGCGCTTGCAGGCCGCTGTTCCACCAACCCGCCGTGAGGGTCGGCAGACTTGACGGGTGCAGTTCAGCGCTGATCTCCGCGATCGAGTAGCGGACGGAACCATCACCGTCTCGTACCGGCTCTGGTCAAGGCCGAAGGTCAAGGTCGGTGGCGTCTATCGCAGCGGTTCAGTGATGATCGAGATCGACGACATCGAACTGCTGCCGTTCTCTTCGATCACCGACGACGACCTCGCGCAGACAGGAGAGCCCGATCTTGAGAGCCTCCGCCGTCGCGCCGCACACGCCGGGCCGATCGATCCTGACACGCTCGTGTACCGCGTGCTGTTCCACATCGTGGGGCCGCCGGGTGTCATGCGCACGTAACCCTGAACGCCCGGTGGGAGCGAGGCTCTCCGGCGTGCCTGAATGCCTGTCGGCGTCCGGCCGATGACGCTCGCCCCGTCACGCTCAGTCTTGAGAGGATTCGGGATCGAGGGGGACCCGATCGCTCTAGTGGGCGGAGAAGGTCTGACCTGTCGCGTCGGTGAGGTCGTTCTGAAGCGGATTCACGACACCGACGAGACCGAATGGATCCAGGCACTCCTGTCCCGGATAGAACCCGACGGCTACCGAATCGCTCGGCCTGTGTCGACCGTCGAGGGCACGTGGCTGCACGAGGGATGGTCAGCCTCTCGTTTCGTCCACGGCCTTCGCCCCGCCGCGCCCTCCTGGGAGGAGATCGGCGCCGCCGGCCTCCGCTTCGCTGACGCGGCCGAACATGTCCGAGAGGGCGGATCCGATGTCCTGTCGCGCCGTACCCATCGCTGGGCCATGGCTGATCGGGTGGCGTGGGGAGAGCAAGACGTGGACCTTGGCGCCCAGGCGACGGAACTCCAACATCGGATCCGTTCGGTGCTTTCTGAGCCCGCCGAGTCCGCCGACGACGAGAAGCACTTCGTGCACGGCGATCTCAGTGGCAACGTCTTCTTCGATACGTCCGGTGTCCCGGTCATCCTCGATGTATCGCCATACCTTCGACCGAGGCGATGGGCCCTAGCCATCGTGACTGCCGACGCCGTTCTGTGGAACGAGGCTGAACTGTCACTCGCCGCGTCCTTCGCTACAGATCCGGCCGATCGCGACCTCCTCGGCCGCGCCCTGATCTTCCGACTGGTGGCCGAACAGCTCGCCGAAGTTCCTCGCCACGACGCCATGCTCCAGCCGTACCGACGCGTGCTCGCCGCCCTTGCCTGATCGCTCGTCGTCGTCCTCCCCCAGCGACTGCCCTACGGCTGGTATGGGGCGAACGCGAGGCTGGTTGGATGGGCGTGGTCGGGTGGCTTGGTGATGCGAGTGAGGGGGCGCTCCGCTCGGCTCTCGGCGGGTCTTAGTTCGCCGCTTCCAGCTGCGCGAGGTCGCGGAGTGCGTAGCGGTTGTGCCAGAACTCTTCCTCAAAGACGGTGTAGATGCACTCTTGCAGCGAGTTCGTGCCGTTCTCGAGCACGGCGATCGGTCGTGTGAAGTCGGTCGTCGCAACCGATGCGAGATAGTCGCGAAAGCGCGTGATGCGATCCGCGCGCACGGCGAGAGCTTCCGAGACAGACGGTGTCAGGTCGTAATCAAGGCCGGGCCACGGGAAGTCGACGGAGCCGCTGTTCGGCAACCCGATCGGGTGGAAGCTCTCTCCGAGGATCGGCGCCGTGAACCACTTGTCCATGGCGAAGACGAGATGTCGCAGCGTCTGGGCGAAGGTCCACTCGTCGTTGACCGACTCATACAGCGTGTCTTCGGGGAGAGCGTGCGCCCGGGTGACCGTCTTCGCCCACTCGTCTTCGAGGGCCGCCCCCGTTGCCCGCATGCCCTCCGGGTTCGAAGGACGGAGCATGGCGCGCAGCGGGTACCACGGGTCACGCTCGTTCACGTATGTCGTGACGTCGACACCGTTGATGACAACCCTGTCGACCAGCGCGTCGATATCGACGTTGACAAGCCACGCATGGCTGATCTTCGCGCCGGTGAGGTCGACGTCGCGGAAGCAGGCGCCGCTGAGATCGGCGCCCCAGAACACGGCTCCGCAAGATCCCCTTCGAACTCTTCCGGCATGCTGCCTCCGGTCGCGTCGCTGCCGTTCAGCGTGCAGCTTCCTCAAGTCTGCAGGAACGCCGCGGCGCTGTCGTCGGGTGCGACGAAGGTACTCGTAGCGAAGTCGCCGCAGCGCATGATGCCCGGAGTGGCGCCATCACGCCAGGACGTGGACGTATCCAGGATCGCGGAGCGGGCTGTCTCCGAACGCCGGCTGGTGGAACGATGGTCGGTGCGCCGATCTGCGAGCGGGCCGAGTCGACGTGACACGGGGCGGCTCGGCCCCCGAGACCTCCGCCGAGCGATTCGGTAGCAGCCTCGCTGCTCTGGGGTTCTCGCGGGGTCCGACCGATTGACCATCCTGCGGTGAAGCTGCCGCACCTCCCTGACCAGGTAGCTTCCGCCGCGGAGGTGTCAGCTGGCCTGGTGGCAGCCCCCGCCTTCAAAGCGGGCGGCACGGGCGATCCCCGTGCGGCGGGTTCGATTCCCGTCCACCTCCGCCACCGTCACCTCCGCCAGCATCGTGGAGCGTGCCGCTCCGATCAGTCTGCGACGCCCTTGGCGGCGACGACGTGATCTGGGGTGACCCGTACGAGCAGCTCGCCGGGCACGCCGTTGCGTCGCCCGAACTCCTCGGCCCGCCCCTCACCCATGTACCGGCCTCCGATGGTGGTGGCCCACCGGAGCAGCGCTTCGGGCTCTTCGGAGAAGGTGGCTCGCCCACGCACGATCACGAAGGAGAACGGCGGCCGCTCGTCGTCGAAGCACAGTGACGACTCGCGGGTCGCGCTTCAGTGCCTTGCCCTTCGCTGACTCCGCATGGGTGGTGAACACCAGGTCGTCTCGATCGAGGGCGACCCAGATCGGCGCGACGTGAGGGCTTCCGTCAGCTCGCACCGTCGCCAACTTGGCGGTGTGGGGCGGACCCGAGCCGATGAACTCACGCCACCACGGATCGTCCGGGATGCTCACGTAGACGATGAGCGGCCCAGCAGGCGACCGATCGGCTGTCCGGCCAGATCGGTCATACCGCGAGCAGGTCGCGGGCGCCCGTGTCGCTCGAGGGGTGACGCAACTTCGACATGGCCCGAGCCTCGATCTGGCGGATCCGTTCCCGGGTGAGGTTGAAGTGCTCTCCCACCTCTTCCAGCGTGCGAGGTTCACCCCGGTCGAGTCCGAAGCGGAGCTTGAGGATCTCCCTCTCGCGCTCGTCGAGTGGAGCCAACAGGCGGGCGATCTCCTCGGGGAGCAGCGCCGTGGCGGCCACCTCGAACGGCGACTCCGCTGAGCGGTCCTCAACGACATCGCCCAACTCGGCATCGCCATCCTCGCGAAGCGGCTCAGACAACGAGAGGGGCTCGGCCGCGAACCTCAACGCCTCAGTGACCTTGTCCTCGGGCATCTCCACCTCAGCGGACAGCTCCGACAACGTGGCGGGCCGCCCGAGCTTCAACTCGAGGCGAGCACGGGCCTTCTGCAGCCGAGCCAACGTGTCGCCGGCGTGGACCGGCAGACGGATGGTGCGACCGGTGTTGGCGATGCCGCGGGTGATGGCCTGACGGATCCACCATGTGGCATAGGTCGAGAACTTGAAGCCCTTGCGCCAGTCGAACTTCTCGACGGCGTGCATCAGACCGAGGTTGCCCTCCTGGATCAGGTCGAGCAGTGGCAGGCCGGAAGCCTGGTACTTCTTGGCGATGGACACCACGAGGCGCAGGTTGGACTGGACGAAGGTGCGCTCCGCCGTCTCCCCCTCACGTGCTCCTCGCCGCAGCTCACGCTTGCGGGCTGCGGTGAGATCCTTGCCGGCGGCCTCCAACTCAGCCCGCGAGCGGTTGCCGCCCTCGATGGCCTGGGCCAAGCGAACCTCGTCGTCCTTGGTGAGCAAGGGGTACTGGCCGATGTCGGTGAGATAGAGGCGGACGAGATCCTCCTCATCTCGCTCAACACGCTCTTTCGGCATCAGGAACCTTCTGTCACTTGGAACTGTGGCTGGAGTCGGCCCGCCTCGGCTATGGGTTGGCGGCAGTGAGGCGGGCTGCGCGTACGCTCGCCCGGCAGGCCAGGACTCGTCCCTACGATACCGGCCGGGTCAAGGCCGCCAACCCGGCTGCTTCCGCCCACGCAGTGTGTCGGGGACATTACCGGCGGTAAGAGTTGTCGCCAGGCAAGCAGAAAGGAGGCGGGGTGGGTGACGAGGTCGAGACCACGGTGGTCACCATGGGGTTCGACGCCGCCGATCCCTCCGGACTGGTTTCGGTCCTGGCCAAGTACGTGGTGATGTCCCGGGGACATCCGGGCTGTCGCAACATCGACCTGTGCGCCTCGGTCTCACACCAGGGGCGGTTCGTGGTCATCTCGAAGTGGGAGAACCCCGCCGCACAACGGGCCCACTTCGACTCGGCTGACATGATCGAGATGGCCACGGCGTGCAATGGACTCCTCACCGGTCCACCGGACATCGACCTGCTCGAAGGCTTGAGCGCCCACGACCTCGCATGACTGATCCGACCTCCGAGCCTGACCAGCCTGACCAGCCTGACCAGCCTGACCAGCCTGACCAGCCTGACCAGCCCTCGGCGCCCGAGGCCGCTCAGGACGCCGATCGCCAGACCGACGAGGGTGACGTCGACCGCGCCCCAGAGGGCGCCGAGCCCAAAGCTTCGGTGAGCGACGATTCCGAGATCGAGTGGTGCCTGCTCGACGCGGCCGCTTATCACGAGGCCCATCCCGATGGCTTCCCCATCCCTGCGCTGACTGAACGTAGCGAGCTGCGCAGCGGCGACATGGTCAAGCTCGTGTTCGTGCTGGACCCGCCACCGGCGTCGGGGCCGAACGCCGAGCGCATGTGGGTCGAAGTGGCTCTGGCTCACCCGGACGGCTCCTGCGAGGGATGGCTGACCAACCAGCCGGTGGTGATCCCGTCCCTCCGGCCCTCGACCATCATCGGGTTCGAACCGCGCCATGTGGCCGGGATCGCGTTGCACGAACAGGACCTCACCTTCGACGTGGCGCTCAGGGCGGTGATCAGCGCCCGCGCCCTCCAGTTGGACGGACCACCTGGTTGGGTCGGACGAGACGAACCAGTCGACAAGGATGACAGCGGTTGGAGCGTCACCGCAGGAGACGAGCCCGAGGACTACTTCGACGACGAACAGCTCAGCACCGCCCAAGCGTTGTCCCTGGGTGAGCTAGCCGGGCGCTACCCGGCTCTGGTGGAGGTGTTCCAGGCTGGTGAGGGCGAGTGGGTCTACCGGCCCGACCATCGCCGCTACGTACGTCTCAAGAACAGCTAGCCGTCGGCGAGGCTCGACGCCGCTCGTGCTCCGTCCGATGCGGCTACCAGCTCGGCCCATGTGTCCGGCCGGCGGTTCCAGAGCTGTTCGAACACTGCGTCGGCGGCGTCGGAGAAGCCGTGACGGTTCCGGAACTGGTACAGCCGGCGCGGTCGCTGGACCGGGTGGCCCAGGCCATCCAACCGACCCACCGCGGTGATGTCCCAAGCGACGCGGTGCGGCAGCGACAGCTCGGTTCCGAGCTCAGGAGCACCGAACCCCGGGTCCAGGCGATCAGCGGCCTGCAGGAACAACACGCCGAGCACATCGGTGACGTTGGCCTTGCTCAGAGCACGGATCTTCTTGGGGTCCTCGAACGCTCCGCCTTCCACGGTGACCACCAACGGCTCGATCGACGTGATGTTCACGCGGTCCGTGGGCGAGCGCTCCTCGACCTCGATGCGGATGTCGAGCTCGGTCGGCAACCCCGCCTCGTTCCGAACGATGTCCGCGATCCGAGCGATGTCGTCGGCCGCGAAGTCGACGAGGCTGAACTTCGGCGGGGAGACGGTCACCGCCATCACGCCACCCCGCTCGTCCGCCCGGTCGTCGACTGACGGGCGGCCGCGGCCGCGCGGCGCTCATCCGCCGCTTCCCGGGACAGAGCGGCGATCTCGTCGAGCTCCGCAGCATCGAAGCCGGCGAGCTCCCGAAACCGGCGTGCCAGGCGCAAGGGGCTGTCCTCGTCGTCACCGCGGATGCCGCCGTAGGAGAACAACTTGTCCACCACTCGCTGGAACTCCAGGGCCCGGGCCAGGCGAGTGGGGTCCGAGGCGGTGAGACGCCGCAGCCAGTCCGAGCCCATCTTCACGTGGGTCACCTCGTCGGCCAGCATCCAGTCTTCGCAGAACTCCAGGACCGGGTCGCCGCACTGCTCCCCGAACTCCCGCATCGTGTTGAACACGTCGATCGCCAGCCCCTCGAGCCCACGGTTGACGCCGGCCAACCGGAGCACCGCGTCAGGGTTGCAAGCAGCCTCGAACAGCATCGTGGACTCGCCGAACTCGCCGATCTCGGTGCCCATGAAATCAGCGAGCTTGCAGGAGATCTCGACGTGGCGCGCCTCATCCCAGCACTGGCGGGCCATGTCCAGCTTCAGCTCGAACGGAACCTCGTCCTGGCCGGGACCACAGTCGTAGTCGAAGCACGTCCTACCCGCTCCTTCGAGGGCCTGGATCTCACCCACGAAGATGCCGTGCATCGTGTTGCGGGCCGTATCGGGCGCAGCCGCCACCGTCGGATCGAGACGACGGCGGCCCGCACGCTTGATCGGCGCTGTGCCGGCCGAGGACTTCCCGTCCGCACTATCACCGACGGGGCGGTTGCGCGCCGACCGGGGATCGGTCAAGCGGTCCTCGATCGACACCCGCGTGAACCGACCATCGCGAGCGAGGTCGTCCACCACCAAGTGGCGCTTCACGCCGCTCCGCTCCCACCGCTCGACGAAGCCGCACCATCGGCAGATGGTTCCGACCGCTCCGCGCCATCCTCGGGCGTCCCGATCGAGCCGGGCCCTGCGATCCCGCCGGCGGCCAGCATGAGCTTTTCCAGCTTGGCCTGATGATCCGCGGCCCGCTGGACCTCATCGGGTGTGTCGAGCAACGACTGCAGGAGCATCTCACCGTCGCGCCAGTCCTCGAACTCGTCGGCCAACGCGAACTTGAGCGAGCGGATGGTGGGCGCGTCGGTGATGGTGGACGTGTTGTTGAGGTGGAACGTATAGGCCGCGATCTTGTGGGGGATCAGGACCCGGTAGACACCGGTCAGCTTCTCGACTGTCAGCTCGGGAGCCTCCGGCTCGGTCATGGCCTCCACGAAGGTGACCAGCTCGTCGTTGGGCGGCACGGTGAGGCGTTCCTGGTTCATCTCGCGCAGCTCCGGCAGCCGCTTGTGCCACAGCTCGGCGTGCCAGGCGTGGTGGTAGGTATGGGTTCCCAGGCGCATCTTGACGTCGAGCTCGGGGACGGTGGCCACCCAGCCGCCCAGGGCTTCGAACAGGCGCATCTCGATCCACTTGTAGTGACCGACGCGCTTCGCTGACTGCTCGACGGTGAAGGCTCCGGGGAGCTCGCGCCGGTCCCAGGGAGCGAACGGCGGCCGCGGCGCCTTCGGATCAGCCATCGACAAGTCCTCCTGGGGAGCTCGACCGGCACCACCGGCCTAGACGAGCGGCCAGCGTGACGCGCGTTGACCCGGCGGTCAAGTAGCGGTGGCCAGGCGGCGGCGGGGGACCAGCTCGGTGACCAGAACCGCCACCAGGATGAGCAACGCTCCCAGCAGCCCACGGACTCCGAGGCGCTCGCCGGCGACGTACCCGAGTAGCGCCGCGAACACCGGCTCCAACAACAAGATGATCGCCGCCCGGGCCTCGGTCACCACCCGCTGAGCCCACACCATGCACGAGAACGCGAGGGCTGTAGCGCCCATCCCGCAGAACGCGGCAGCCAACCACACCGCGGCGCCGAAGCGATACCCGCCGCTCAGCGCACCCGGCACGAGACAGGCCGCCCCGACGGTCAATGACTGCCAGAACGTCAAGCGGATCGGATCGTGGCGCGACGCCGTCCGGCCGAGAACGACGATGTGTAGGGCGAAGGCCAACGCGCAGCCCAGGGTCAAGAGCTCGCCGAGGCCAAACCCCTGGATGCCTCCGGACAGCAAGAGCAGTCCCAGGACGGCCAGCACCACTCCGACCACTACCGAAGCTGCGGGCCAGGCCCGCCCGAGCAGTGATGTGATGAGGGGAACGAACACCACGAGCAGGTAGGTGATGAACGCCGACGTGGAGCTGGTCGTGTAGCGAAGGCCGACGGTCTGGAGGACGAACCCGACCAGCAGGCAAGTGCCGGCGGTCACCCCGTGACCGATCTCGTGGGTCGTGGAGGGTCGGCGGCGGGCTATCGGCCACAGGAGCGCGGCCGCGAACAGGAACCGCACGGCGAGGAAGGCGGTCACCGATGCGTCGTCGGTGGCGTCCTGCACCAGAAGGAACGTCGAACCGAACATGAACGCGGCCACCACGAGAGCGGCAGTGGCCCGGTTGGTGGTTGCCACCTGAGCCCCGGCCCGGCCCTTCTCGATTTGGGTCATCTCACTGCTCTATGCGCGGTCAATCGACCCAAATCGCAGAGGTCGCCGGCATCAGACCCTGCCGTACCCGTTGGTGATCGGGAGTCGACGGTCCTTGCCGAAGGCCTTCGCGGTGACCCGCACCCCCGGCGGGGTCTGGCGCCGCTTGTACTCGGCGCCGTCGACGAGGCCGGCTACCCGGCGCACGAGGTCCGCATCGTGACCGGCACCGATCAGGTCCGCCACCGTGCGGTCCCTCTCGATGTACTGCTCGAGGATCTCATCCAGCACGTCGTAGGGCGGGAGGCTCTGCTCATCGGTCTGGTCGGGACGCAGCTCGGCCGAAGGCGGCTTGGTGATCACCGTCTCGGGGATGAGCTCCCAACCGGCCCGTTCGTTGCGCAACCGGCACAGCCGGAACACCCGGGACTTGTACACGTCCTTCAACACGCCGTAGCCGCCCGCCGTGTCGCCGTAGATCGTGGCGTAGCCCACCGCCATCTCGCTCTTGTTGCCCGTGGTCAACACGATCCAGCCGAACTTGTTCGACAGGGCCATCAGCGTGAGGCCGCGGATCCGGCTCTGCAGGTTCTCCTCGGTGAGATCGGCGGGGCGGCCGGCGAACGATGGCGCCAGCATGTCGAGCAGCGCAGTGTGGGCCGGCTCGATGGCGACGGTCCGGTATTCGATCCCGAGGTTCGTGGCCAGCTTCTCTGCGTCCGAGCGTGAGTGGTCACTCGAGTAGCGCGACGGCATGGAGACCCCATGCACCCGCTCGGAGCCGATCGCATCCACGGCGATGGCAGCCACCAACGTCGAGTCGACACCACCCGACAGCCCGATGACGACATCGGTGAAGCCGTTCTTCTGGAGGTAGTCGCGGGTCCCGAGCACGAGGGCGTCGTAAACCTCTTCGTCGGATCCGAGCAACGGTGTGATGACCGGCTCGGGCGCCGGGTCTGTGTCACTCGACGGTCTGGATCCCGAGACCTCCACCTCTTCCCCGAACGCCACCTTCATCGGCAGGAGCTCGTCGGTTGGCCGCCCCCGGGGATCGAGCAGGCGCTTGCGGTACACGGGGTCCACCGCGACATCGAGGATCATGATGTGCTCGACGAACTGAGGTGCTCGGGCGATGAGCTCGCCTTCCGCGTCGAAGACCATCGAGCCGCCGTCGAAGACCAGTTCGTCCTGCCCGCCGACCTGGTTCACGTAGACGAGCACGCATGACGCATCGGCCGCCCGGGTGGCCAGCATCCGCTCGCGGGCGACGTGCTTGCCGACCGCGAACGGCGAAGCGTTCAGGTTGACGATGAGCTCCGCTCCACTGTCGGCCTGGTCGGCGATGGGACCGGCGGGGTTCCAGGCGTCCTCACAGATCGAGACGCCCATCGCCACGCCACCCACCGTCCAGAGTTGGCTCGGGTCGTCACCGGGGGCGAAGTACCGGAGCTCGTCGAACACCGCGTAGTTCGGCAGCTCCCGCTTGCGGTAGACCCCTCGCAGCTCGCCGCCGGCGCAGATCGCTGCTGCGTTGTAGAGGTCGCGTCCGGCGTCGACGAAGCCGAACACCGCGACGCATCGGTCCGTCTGAGCGGCGATGCGCTCCACCGCCGCCCGGTTGTCGGCCACGAAGCCCGGCTTGAGCAAGAGGTCCTCGGGCGGATACCCCGTGACGGTCAGCTCCGGGAACACAGCCAGGTCGCAGCGCGCCGCCTCCGCCTGCTTCAGCGCGGCCAGCACCATGTCGACGTTGCCGTCGAGATCCCCGACCCTCGTGTTGATCTGACAGGTGGCGATCCGCAGCCTTGGCACCACTTCAGCGTAGGAGTTGGTCCGGCCAACTCAGGCTCGGACGCGAACGTGCCCCGCTCGAAGGCGGGGCACGTTCCGCTCTGGAGTGCTGTAACGGTCAGCCGCCGGGGCGGTGGCCGCCTTGACCTGGGACCTTGTTCACGATGCGCTTGGCCATCTCAGGTAGCCGTTGCTTCAGCTTGGCTGCTTTGGCCGCGTCGAGCTTGCCCGCCTTGACCGCAGCATCGATCTTGGCGTTGGCCGCCGTCACGATCGCCCCCTGCACCTTCTGGACGTCGACACCCTTGGCCTGGGCGACCTGGGCGATCGACTTCCCGCTCTTGAGGGCCTTGAGCAGGTCGCCGGGGCTCACGCCGATGGTCTTGGCCACGGTGGCCAGGACGCCCTCGCGCATGCCCTTGCCGAGGCCCCGCTGGTGGTCGCCCTTGTCGCGGCCCTCGTGGTCACCCTTGTGCTCCTTGGCGGCCGCCTTCACCTGGTCCTGGATGGCCTTCTTGACCGCGGCGGCCTGATCCTTGGTGATCGTGCCTTTCTTGACCAGCGAGGCCAACGCATCATCCAGCAGCTTGCCGGCGAAGTGGCCTCGCTTGCCCGCCTTGCCGGCCTTGCCAGCCTTGTCACCGTTGTCGGGCTTGGGCGATCCAGGGGCGACGGTGGTGGTCGTGGGGCTCGAAGCCTTGGCCGACACGAGGTGGAGTGGGTTGACCGCCGCCACGGCCAGAGCGCCTACGGCTACGGCGGTGACGAGGGCGACCGAGGCGATCAGCTTGCGCATGGGAGCTCCAGGGTTGGGGGACGAACTTGATCAGCCATCACCCTGCCGGGCAGATGTGAGCAACGTATGAGCGAACGCACAGCTCCACGACAACATCCAGCACCGTTCGCGGCTCTCGTCCCGCATGGCGTTCTGCTCAGCACCGGAACCAACCTACCGGGCCCGGGGCGCGGCCGAGCCGGCGCCCGGAGGCACCAGCTCGCTCTGGAATGGGGAACTCAGGCCAGCTTGCCGCAGACCGTCTCGGTGATCATGCGGGTCACGACGTAGGGGTCCATGTTGGCGTTCGGACGCCGGTCCTCGATGTAGCCCTTCTTGTCCACGGCCACCTGCCAGGGGATGCGGACCGAGGCACCGCGGTTCGACACGCCGTAACTGAACTCGGTCCATGGTGCGGTCTCGTGGGAACCGGTCAGCCGGTCCTCGATGCCCGCGCCGTAGTACTTGACGTGCTCCTCGGCGTTCTGACCGAGCGCCTCGCAGGCGGCGATGATCGGTTCGTAGCTCTCCCGCATGGCCTTGGTGGAGAAGTTGGTGTGCGCGCCGGCACCGTTCCAGTCACCCTTGACCGGCTTCGGGTCGAGGGTGGCCGAGATGTCGAACTCCTCAGCCACGCGGTACAGCAGCCAGCGGGCCAGCCACATCTGATCGGACACCTCCAGCGGACCGAGCGGGCCGACCTGGAACTCCCACTGGCCGGGCATGACCTCGGCATTGATGCCGGACAGGCCGATCCCGGCGTCGAGGCAGGCTTCGAGGTGGGCCTCGACCACATCGCGTCCGTAGACCTCATCCGCTCCGACGCCGCAGTAGTAGAAGCCCTGAGGCGCGGGGAACCCACCGGCCGGGAAGCCGAGCGGCCGCCCGTCCTTGAAGAACGTGTACTCCTGCTCGATGCCGAAGATCGGCTCCTGGTCGGCGTACTTCTCGGCCACTTCCTGGCAGAGGGCCCGGGTGTTGGTGGGATGCGCCGTCATGTCGGTGAGCAGCACCTCGGCCATGACCAGGACGTCCTCGCCGCCACGGATCGGGTCGGGGCAGGAGAACACCGGTCGCAGCACGCAGTCGGAGTTGGCGCCGGGTGCCTGGTTGGTGCTCGAACCGTCGAAGCCCCAGATCGGCAGCTCCGCTTCGTCCTGCAACACCTTGGTCTTGGAGCGCAGACGAGCGGTCGGCTCGGTCCCGTCGATCCAGATGTACTCGGCCTTGTACGTCACAGCGTCTCCAGTGGTCTGCCCGTCGGTCGGGCCCGTGTCTAGCTGCGGGCACCTTCTCAGCGAGAATTTTCCGAGTCGTTTCCCGAACGTGAACGGTCTGTGAACCCGCCGGGGCCAGCGCGTCGGAGGTCCTCGCGACGGGGCTGTCCACCCATCGAAGGGGGTCGCGAACCGGTCACCCCAGCGCCAGATCGCAACCCGGTTTGATCGGTGCTGCCTGTGAACGCATTGTGAACACCGGCTGATCGGGTTGCCTTCGGCGCGGGCGGGCCCGGACAATGGTCCCGTGGAACGCCAGATGGACTACGTGCTGCGCACCGTCGAGGAGCGCGGGGTGCGGTTGATCCGGCTGTGGTTCACCGATGTGCTCGGCCAGCTCAAGTCGTTCGCCATCTCGCCCGCCGAGCTGGAGAACGCGTTCGAGGAAGGGATGCAGTTCGACGGATCGGCGATCGACGGGTTCAGCCGCATCCAGGAGAGCGACGTGCTGGCCCGACCGGACCCGAACACGTTCGAGCTGCTGCCGTGGTCGGAGAAGGACGCCACGTCGGCCCGCATGTTCTGCGACATCGCCACGCTCGAGGGTTCGCCGTTCCAAGGCGATCCTCGCCAGGTGCTGCGTCGCAACCTCGACCAGGCGCGCGAGCAGGGCTACTCGTTCTTCGTCGCGCCGGAGATGGAGTTCTTCTACTTCGAGTCCGGCGACCCGAGTCAGCCGCCGAAGCCGCTCGACTCGGGCTCCTACTTCGACTTGACCACCGCGGATGTGGCCAGCGACCTGCGCAAGCGGACCATCCACACCCTCGAAGCGATGGGCATCCCGGTGGAGTACTCGTTCCACGAGGACAGCCCGAGCCAGCACGAGATCGACCTGCGCTACAGCGACGCGTTGTCCATGGCCGACAACGTCATGACGTTCCGCCTCGTCGTGCGCGAGATCGCGATGGAGCAAGGGGTGTACGCCACGTTCATGCCCAAACCGATGGGTGGCGTCCAGGGCTCGGGCATGCACACCCACCTCTCGCTGTTCGAGGGCGACACCAACGCGTTCCACGAGCCGTCGGATCCCTACCTCTTGTCGAAGACCGGGCGAGCCTTCATCGCCGGCTTGTTGCACCACGCGCGTGAGCTCACCGCGGTCACCAACCAGCTCGTGAACTCCTACAAGCGCCTGATCGTCGGTACCGAGGCGCCGGCCCACGTTGCCTGGGCCCGCAACCACCGTTCCGCTCTCGTGCGGGTGCCGATCAGCAAGACCGGCAAGGACTCCTCGGTCCGGCTCGAGTACCGCTCTCCGGACCCGGCGTGCAACCCCTACCTTGCGTTCTCGGTGATCCTGGCCGCCGGCCTCGAAGGCATCCGCCAGGGCTACGAGCTGCCCGACGAGGCGACGGCGGCCATCTTCGAGATGGACGCCGGCCAGAGCGAAGCGGCAGGCGTCCCCGAACTGCCCCAGTCCTTGTCCGACGCCCTCGACGCGATGGAGGGCTCACAACTGGTGGCCGACGCTCTGGGCGAGCACATCTTCGAATGGTTCCTGCGCAACAAGCGCGCCGAATGGAACGACTACAAGGCCCAAGTCACGCCGTTCGAGCTCGCCCGCTACCTGCCTGCCTGGTAACCAGGAGCCTGCATGGAACCCCTGCTGGTCCACCCCGACCCGCCACCACCGGAGCTGGCCCAGCTCCTCGACCTCGGCGGCTATCCGTGGAAGGGCGTGGCTTCGGAGTCCGACATCGCGGGTTCCGAACCCGACGACGGGTGGAGCGGCGCGATCGTGTCGGCTGATCGCGATCTCGACGCGGCATTGGCGGTGTGCCGGTCGGTGCGCAAGTCCGACGTCCCACTGGAACCGCTCCTGTTGCTGATCAGTGGTGCCCGACTGGATGACCTGCAGCTGCGCGACGAGTTGTTCGACGACTTCTGCCTCAGCCCCTTCCATCCCCGTGAGCTGGAGGCGCGGTTGCGCCACCTGTTCTGGCGTGCCGGATCAGGGAGCCGCCCCGAACTGGTGGAGTACGCCGGACTGGTGTTGAACCTCGAGACCTACCAGGCCGGAATCGACGGCCATCCGCTCGACCTGACCTACATGGAGTACGAGCTGTTGAAGTTCCTCGCTCAGCACCCGGGCAAGGTGTTCACCCGGGAGACGCTGCTCAGCCGGGTGTGGGGCTATGAGTACTACGGCGGTGCCCGCACGGTCGACGTCCACATCCGCCGACTCCGGGCCAAGCTCGGCGAAGAGCACGCCGGCCTCATCTCCACGGTTCGCTCGGTCGGCTACCGCTTCGGCCAATCCCGCTGGGGCGTGTAGTCGGTGCGGAACCCGAGGTTCCGCACCGAGAATGGAAACGACCCTCGGCCGGCTTTCTCCGCTCGGCCGAGTCAGGTGTTCAGGTCGATCAGCTCGCTGCCTTCGTGGGAGCGGTCGGCCTCGTCTTTGAGGAAGTAGCCGAGCGCCGCTGAGGCCACGGCTCCGCTCATCAGCACCGTCACCGGGATGACGATGACCAACACGATGGCGATGATCACCGCTCCGACCACGCCACCATCATCGCCGCCTGGACTCGCCGGTGCCAGACCACAGGCGAGATCAGTCCCCCATCCACGCCCATGCTTCGATCTCGACCCGAGCATCGAACGGCAACCGAGCAACTGCGAACGCCGAGCGTGCCGGCCGCGGCTCCGGGAACGCCGCGCCGTAGATCTCGTTCATCTGCGCGTAGTCCTCGAGGTCAGCCATGAACACGGTGGTCTTGGCCACGTGGCGCAGCGATGCCCCCTGCTCCTCCAACCTGCTCCGGAGGTTCTCCAGGGTCTGACGTAGCTCGGGCTCAAAACCTCCTTCCACGAGGGCGCCGTCGAGCAGGCCGATCTGGCCGGACACGACCAGCCAGTCGCCGGCTCGCACGGCTGGCGTGTAAGGCAGTCCGGTGGGGTTGGTCATGATCGGGCTCCTCGCGTGGGCCAGTCCTGCGGACAACCTTGGTCCACCCACACCGCGGCGGCCACCGCGGCGAACACCGCGTCCGAACCGTTGACCGGTTGGCCCGGCGTGGGGCCGATCTCGACCTCGATGGCCGGCGTATCCATCGCCCGTAGCACTCCGAAGGACCGGATCGTCAGATCATGCACGGTGCCCTCGTCGTCGACGGCCAGCCCTTCGCTCGTCACCCACCCGAGGGCCATGTGCGCGGCGCCGGTGCAGTAGGAGCGCAGCACCACCTCGTCGAGTGGGTCACCGCAGGCCACTCGGACGCGGATGCGGTCGGGGCTCACCTCGGCTTCGGCCACCGCGCCTGATGGCCCACGAACCGGACCCACCGAGTGCCGGGCGCCGGCGGTCAGTACGGCGGCCTCGGCCCAACCTGCGGCCCTCACCGCAGCCGAGGTGGGCGGACCGGCCACGTCCACCTCCTCCACGGTGAGGTCCGGCGAGTACGACGAGATGGCCTCGGCGATCCCGGGGGTGCGGGCCACCCGGATGGCGCCCCTGCCGTCGGCGCCGACACCACCGGCCACCGGCGGTCGCTTCGGGCCCAGGCGAACGACGTCCTCACGGGACAGCACGACCCGGACGGCGCGGCCGTGCCGATCGGCCAGACGGCGGGCGACGGCCCCAAGCTCCGATCCGGTCTTGCCGCCGAACGCCCCGCCGTTGGCCAACGGGGTGGCCGGCTCGCCACCCGGCCGGCACCAGGACGCATCGGTCTCCAGGTAGGCCGGCTCAACCCAGGACGTCCGCAGGGCAGCAACCCAGTGGCCGGGCGGTAGCTGGATCGGGGGCGTGGCGTCCACCGTCGTGCGCCGGCCCTGGACCTTGCCGGCGGCCAGCCTCGCCTCGGTCAACGTCTCGGCCACCGTCCACTCCCCGCCGGAGGATCGCACCGCGACCAACGCGTCGTCGGGCGCGAGATCGTCGGCGAAGCCGCCGGCGCCCAACGCCACCTCGGGACCGACCCGCTGCGGCGCGCCGCCTTCGATCGTGGCTCGTGCCGAGGCAGCATCGAGGTCGCGACCCTCGGCCGTCGCCGGCGTGCCGTAGGCGTCCCAGGCGTCGAGGATGGTCCGCCATCCCGTACATCGGCACAGGTGCGCCTGCAGTGCCCGCTCCACCGACTGACGGTCGGTGTCAGTTCGCCCCGAGATCCGGCTCCGCAGCCCTGCAAGACGGACGATGATCCCTGGCGTGCAGAAGCCGCACTGGCTGGCGCCGGTCGCACAGAACGCGTCAGCCCAATCAGCCCGATCGGCCTGGTCCAGCCCGTCGAGGGTGGTGACGATGCGGCCGGCCACGCGTCGGGCCGGGGTCACACAGGCCACCCGCGGCGCGCCGTCGACCAGCACCGTGCAGCATCCGCACTGACCTTGCGGGCTGCACCCGTCCTTGGGCGATCGCAGGCCCAGCCGATCCCTCAGGACCTCCAGCAGCGACGCGCCATCGTCGGCCACCTCGACCGGTCGTCCGTCGACGACGAACCCCAACCGAGCCGTTCCCGCCGCAGAAAGGCCGCGGTTCACAAAGCGACCTCAGGATCCGCCGAGCCGCACGCCCCTCGGCGCGAGGCGAGCCTCAGCTGAACGACTGGCCGCAACCGCAGGTGCGCTGGGCGTTCGGGTTGTCGATGGCGAAACCCGCTTGCTGGAGCCCGTCCTTGTAGTCGAGCGTGGCGCCGTTCAGCAGCTGGGCGCTGGAGGGGTCCACCACGACCTTGACGCCGCTGAAGTCGGCGGTGACGTCGTCGGTGGCCACATCGGAGTCGAAGAACATCTCGTAGCTGAAGCCCGAGCAGCCGCCCGGCCGAACCGCCACGCGAAGGGCCAGCTCGTCGTTCCCCTCGGCGGTGATGAGCTCTTTCACCTTCGAAGCAGCAGAGTCGGTGAGGGCGATCACGGGCGGTTCCTCCTGAGGAAGGGATGCGAGAGCATGTTACCGGGTGGAGTCGACAAGTCGACCTAGCTCGAGATCGACCTGGCACGGCGAGCGATCGACGAGTGATCGGAAGGTGACCACCCGGCCGTCGCCGACGCCTTCGACAAGTCCTTCGACCATCCCCCGATGCAACGAACACACCAGATCGGGACGCAACTCGGCCAGCTCACGGAACGGGCAGTGGGTGAACGCCACTGTGGCGCGGTCTCCGTCGTCGGCCACCGCAGGGTCGAACCCCAGGATGGCCAGCTCGGTGGTGAGGGCATCCAGGCAGGCGGTGCCGTCGGGCCACGCTTCGGCGTCGGTGCGGCCTTGGTCCCGGCCGGCGTCGACCGCCTCGTCGGCTCCCGCACCCGAGGCGCCGGCGATGCCCAGGAGAAGCCGGGCGAGCAACGGGAACGACGGCGGCTCGAGCCCGAGAGAGGGCGATCCCGCAGCGATCGAGTAGCGGTGCTGGGGGCGGCCGACCTCGCCGCGGGCATCGGTGCGGACTTCCAGCAGACCGGCGTCGCGCATCCGTTCCAGATGGGGTCGGACGGTGTTCGGGTGCAGCTCGAGCGTGTCGGCGATGTCGGCGGTGGACAGCGGGAGAGGCGACCGGGCCAGTTCCAAGTAGATGGCGTAGCGGGTGTTGTCACCGAGCGCTTTGAGGATGGCCAGCCGGTTCGGCCGTTGTTCCGGACGACTCAACCCGGTAGACGATTCGCCGGACTGCTTCGGCCCATCGATCACATCAGGAGATTACACGGGACATCCCGGTAAAATGCCGCCTGTGGCAACCAACCGCCAGCCGGTGCCGACGTCCGAGGACCTCGTGGCGTTGCTGCGCGGCGTGGTGGACCCCGAGCTGGGCAGCGACATCGTCGACCTGGGAATGGTCCGCCGTGCCATCGCAGACCCGGCAGGCGCCGTGGTGGTCACGATCGCGCTGACCACCAGCGGCTGTCCGCTCCGCGCCCAGATCCAGCGCGACATCCGGGCTCGGATCGGCTCTGTGCCCGGTGTGACCGACGTACGGATCGAGTGGACCGAGATGACCCAGGCCGAGAAGTCCTCGGCCATGGCCAAAGCCCGGTGGAACATCAGCCAGCGCGACGAGCAAACCTCGCTCGGGCCGTCCACGCGGGTCGTGATGATCGCATCCGGAAAGGGTGGAGTCGGCAAGTCATCGGTGACGGTGAACCTCGCCGCGGCGATGGCCGCTCGAGGCCTCACCGTCGGTGTGCTCGATGCGGACGTGGCCGGCTTCTCGGTTCCCCGCATGGTCGGCCTCGAAGGACGGCTCGGGGGTTACGAGCAGGACGGGCACAAGGTGATGGTCCCCCTCGAACGAACGATGGGCGACGGCGTCATACGAGTCGTGTCCATGGGGTTCCTGGTGGAGGACGAGGAGACGGCGCTCATGTGGCGCGGCCTGATGCTCAACCGAGGTGTCCAGCACTTCCTGCAGGACGTGGCCTGGGGTGACGATCTCGACTACCTCCTGATCGACATGCCCCCGGGCACCGGCGACGTGCAGATGGGTGTGGCCAAGCTGTTGCCTCGGGCCGAGGTGGTCATCGTCACGACCCCGGCGGTCGCCGCCCAGAAGGTGGCCACCCGGGCAGTGAGCATGGCCCGCAAGAGCTATCTGCGGGTGGCCGGGGTCATCGAGAACATGAGCGCGTTCACCTGCGAGCACGGCACGAGCTACCCGTTGTTCGGTGCGGGTGGCGGCGAGGCGTTGGCCGCCGATGCCGGCATCCCGTTGCTGGGCCAGGTGCCGCTGGAGCCTTCGGTCTCCGCGGGTGGCGATGCGGGCCAGCCGGTCGCCCTGGGCAGCGGCCCAGCGGCTGACGCGTTCCGGGCCATCGCCGGGACCATCGTGGAAGAAGCCGTCCCACCGCCCGAGCTGGCCGGTTGCAGCGCCCGCATGCTCGAGGCCGCGGTCGCCGCCCTGGATGCGGCCGACGCCACCGACGGCGCCAAGTCGCTGACCGCGAGCGCGACCGCACCGGCCGCCGGCACCGCCCCGTTCTCGACGCAATAGCTCTCGTTTTCCGGCACCTATTGCGTCGAGAGTTCCCGGTCAGGGGTCTCCCGGCGCCACCACCCCCAGCTCGTAGGCCAGGATCACTGCCTGGACCCGATCCCTCAGGGCGAGTTTGGCGAACAGCCGGTTGACGTGGGTCTTGACCGTCGACTCGCCCATGAACAGCGCGGCGGCGATCTCGGCGTTCGTGGCTCCCTTGGCGATGAGCGCGAAGACCTCACGCTCGCGGGGGGTGAGCGGATCCAGCGTCGTCGGTGCCGGTCGTTCGGCGGCCGGCCGGCGGGCGAACTCGGCCACCAGACGACGGGTGATCGACGGCGCGAGCAACGCCTCGCCCGACGCGACGACCCGCACCGCGTGGACGAGCTCTTCTCGAGTGGCATCTTTCAGCAGGAACCCGCTGGCTCCGGAGCGCAACGCCTCATAGACGTGGTCGTCGAGGTCGAACGTGGTGAGGATCAACACCCGGAGCGGGTCGGCCACCGTTGGCCCCGCCAGTTGACGGGTGGCGGCTAGACCGTCGAGCTCTGGCATGCGGATGTCCATCAAGATCACGTCGGGTCGCAGTCGCACGCTCCGCTCCACCGCCTCACGACCATCGCCCGCTTCGCCGACGACTTGGATGTCGGCTTGGGCGTCCAGGATCGTTTGGAACCCGGCCCGGACGATCGGCTGGTCGTCGGCTACCAGGACCCTGATCGTCAACCCTCCCCCCGTGCCGCGTCCACAGGGAGCCGGGCCGCGACCTCGAACCCGCCTTGGGGTCGCGGACCAATGCGCAGCTCCCCGTTCAGCAAGGCAGCGCGCTCGCGGATCCCCACAAGCCCGTGGCCTGGAGCAGTTGCCCCGGTCTCCGGACCAAGCCGACCGCGGACACGGCCGGGCGACGTGTCACCAGTGGTCCCCTCGTCCTCCACACAGATATCGACGGCATCCGTCCCATAGCGCACCAGCACTCGGGTTGGAGCAGACCCGGCGTGGCGAACGACGTTGGTAAGCGCTTCCTGGACGATGCGATAAGCGGAGACGTCCACACCGTCGGGGAGGGGGCGGGGGTCGCCCTCCACGGTGAGGATGACCGGCACGCCGGCCTCGCGGACTTGGGCGACCAGCGCTTCGACTTGGCCAAGACCGGGTTGAGGTGCGGTGGTGGGTTGGTGATCGGGCTCGCGCAGCACGCCGAGAAGTCGGCGAAGCTCGGTCATCGCCGACCGGCCCGTCGCCGCGATGCCGTCGAAGCGACTGCTGACCGCAGCCGGCGATGACGGACCAGTCTCCGAAGCTGTCGCACAGGCCGCCGCGCCTGCTTCGGCCTGGACCACGATCATGCTGACGTGGTGAGCCACCACGTCGTGCAGCTCCCGGGCGATCCGGGCTCGCTCGGCGGACACCGCCCGCTCAGATGCCGCCTGCTGGTCGAGCTCGAGGGCCCTGGCCCTAGCTTCCACCTCGGCGAGATAGGCGGCATGGGTGCGCTGGCGGTCGCCGAGCACGACGGCCAACGCTCCCGGCAGGAAGGCTGAGTAGTAGTCGTCGAGCCCGGAGTCACCGGCCAACACGACCGACGCCAGCGCCGCCGCGGCGGCCACCAGCCCGACGGCGACCGTCACGCGGCGGGTCTCGTGGGCGGCCACCGTGAACAGGGCGATCAGCAACGCCGCGTGGACCGGCGGATCGGGAAGCTCGGCGATGCCGAACGCCGCTGTGGCACAGCCGACGAGCGCGAGGACGGCGACCGGCCAGCGACGACGCCAGATCAGAGGGACCGCGCCAGCCACGAGGTAGGCGACCCCGAGCGAGGACAGCCTCGGTTGCCCCCGCTGGTGGGCGGTGATCAGCGCACCTCCCACGTCGACCACCAAGACGGCGACCGCCAGGGCCACGTCAGGCCATCTCGGTGGACGCCGACCTGAACGGTCGCTGCTCGGCGAGACCATGACCGCAACGTACCGGGCGCCTTGCTCGTCGGTCGTCGGTCCATCGGTGGGTCGGCATCCACCCTCAGGTGGATCCGATGATCGACATCTGGGCTGACGACTCGGCTGGGCGCGATTCGTACCGTCCAACCATGTCCATCGCCATCGCGTCCCGTCCATCGCTCACAGCGGTCACACCGCCCATCGGGCGCGAGGCCGACGAGTCGCCGACCCAACCGGCGTGGCTCTCCACCCGGCCGGAGCTGGCCGTCGCGCCGCTGCTGGTCGTCGTGGCCGTGAAGGTGGTGGTCAACTTGGCAGTCGCATCACGGTACGGCTGGCACCGTGACGAGCTGTACTACGCGGACACCGGCCGACACCTGAGCTTCGGGTACGTCGACTTCCCACCGATCACACCCTGGCTGGCCCGCGTCAGCTCGGTCCTGTTCGGCCAGTCACTCGTCGGGCTCCGGTCGCTCGCCGTTGCCGCCGGAGCAGGAACGGTCGTGCTGACCGCCTTGATCACGCGCGATCTGGGTGGTCGTCGCTGGGCACAGGTTCTCGCCGCTATCGCCATCACCCCTTTGACGCTGGGGTCGAACGCGATGTTCCAGACCGTGTCGTTCGACCAGCTGGCGTGGGGGCTCGTGCTGTGGGCGGCAGTTCGGGTCCTGCACGAGGGCGGCACCCGGCGTTGGGTCCTCTTGGGCGCGGCGGTCGGGGTGGCCTGGATGACCAAGTTCACGGTGGGCCTGTTGATCGTCGGCCTCCTCTTCGGCTTGGTCATCACCCGAGTGGGGAGGAGCCGGCTACGCGGTCCCGGTCCATCGGCAGCCGCGGCCCTGGCGTTGGCCATCGCCGCGCCGAACCTGTGGTGGCAGATGCGCCACGGCTGGCCGAGCTTCGACTTCTTCACCAGCCGTGCCAACGGCACCCGGGCTGACAACCCGCCATCGAAGTTCCTGCTCGAGTTCGTGCTGGGGGCAGGGGTGGCCGCGCTGCCGCTGTGGTTGATCGGCATCCGGCGCTTGCTGGCCGACGCCGCGCTTCGTCCGATCGGCATCGCGGTGGCTTCCGTCCTCGGAGGCGGGCTCGTGCTCGGCGGCAAGGCTTATTACGCCGGACCGGTGCTGGTGGTGGCGTTCGCCGCCGGATCGGCGGCTCTGGAGCGCCGGCTGGACCAGCGAGCGGCCTCGACCGACGGACAGAGGGCTGGCGGTCGGCGTCGCCTGCTGCCGATCCTGATCGTCGCAACGACCGCCATCACGAGCCCGCTGATCCTGCCCGTGGCCACAACGCACCAGATGGTGAAGCTGGGGCTGTGGCAGGCCCGCGACGACTACGCCGAAGAGGTCGGCTGGCCGGACTTGGTCGACACGGTGGCCGACGTGTGGCACCGGCTGCCGGCCGGTCAGCGCGCCCGTGCCGCGATCGTGGCCGGGAACTACGGCGAGGCCGGTGCCATCGACCGCTGGGGGCCGGCCCGCGACCTGCCGGCCGCGGTGAGCGGCCACCTGTCCCGCCGCTACTGGAGGCCCGACGGGGCCACCCTCTCTGCCACCGAGGCCATCCTCGTCGGCTTCGATCGCCGGGCCGTGGCCCGTCTGTGCCGGACGGGCACGCCGGTGGCCCGAGTCACGAACCGGCTCGACGTCGAGAACGAGGAACAAGGTGGCCTGGTGTGGCAGTGCCACCTCCGAGGCTCCGTGGCCGACCGCTGGCCGGACCTCGTTCGCGACTGAGACTTCGTGGCACGGAACGTCAGCGTCAGCGAACGCGGACCTGGCGCAGCTCCGCGGGGAGCTCACCGACCACACCGCGGTCGAGCGACGTGGTGGGCGCCGCACAGACCTGTGGCTCGGTGCTGCTGTCGAACCCCGCACCTCGCAACACGAGCCGGCATCCGAACTCGGTCTCGATCGACAGTGACTCGGCCAGCTCGTCGATGACGTCGAGGACCACTCCGTCGTCGCCTGGGTACATCTGCCGTAGGTACTCCGGCGCGTAGACGACCACACCGGAGACTTCGCCCACCTCCGCCTGGTCCGGCCCCGGCCAGAAGTCCTCGTACAGGAACGGGGCGGTGGACTCACAGCACCCGGTGCCGATGGTGATGGTGAGCAGGCCGGACCGGGCCCGCTTGGCCCGGTCGACGACCGCGGCGGCTCGATCGCTGGCGGTGACGCGCATCAGGTGGGAGCGTACCGGTGGCCGGGAACCGGAGGGTGTTGCGAGACGTCACAGCGCCGACCAACGACACCAAGGAGCGACCCGTGACCGTCCCGCTGTGTTCACGAGCCCGACGACCGCATCGGCTGACCATCGTCTCCACGATCTGCCTTGCCGTTGTGGCCTCGGCCTGCGGGTCCGGACCTGGAGGCGCCCGAAGCGGATCGCTCGTGCGGGTGAGCGCCAGCCGCCAGGCGGCCGGCGCCGATGACGCCGCTCGAGCCGCCCGATCGGTCAACGCGGCCGCAGTCGAGCTGTACAAGGTCCTCGACCGTGAGGACGGCAACGTGGTCTTCTCGCCGTCGAGCATCGAGACCGCGCTGTCGATGGCCCTGCAGGGAGCCCGCGGTGAGACGGCGGCCCAGATGGCCAAGGTGCTGCACTCGGCTGATCCCCGGCAACTGGCATCAGCCATGAACGGGCTCGACCGGCTGTTGCATTCCCGCAACGGCGAACGCACCGACACCGACCACCACAAGGGCCACATCGAGCTCGACAACGCCAACAGCCTCTGGGGTCAGCAAGGCGAGCCGTTCGAGAAGCGGTTCCTCACCACGTTGGCCGAGCAGTACGGCACCGGCATGCACACCGTCGACTACAAGAAGGCCACGGAGCAGGCCCGACGGGCCATCAACGGCTGGGTGGCCGACAACACCCACCACCGCATCAAGGAGTTGATCCCGGCCAACTCGCTCGACAGCGTGACGCGGCTCGTGCTGGTCAACGCCCTGTACTTCAAGGCGCCGTGGAACTCACCGTTCGACAAGGCCGGAACCGCGCCCCGCGACTTCCACCGCCTCGACGGTTCCACCGTCAAGGCGCCGCTCATGTCACTCGACACGCACCTCTCTTACGGCCACGGCCAAGGTTGGGAATCAGTGTCGATGCCGTATGCGGGCAACGAGCTGGCCATGACCGTCATCGTGCCGAACGAGGGACGCTTCGATGAGGTCGAGCGAACCCTGGATGCGGGTGAGCTCGGCCGCACGTTGGCTGGTGGACAAGATCGCCAGGTGATGTTGAAGCTTCCGAAGTTCGACTTCCGCCAACGGTTCGAGTTGAGCAAGACGCTGCGTCAACTCGGCATGGTGGTCCCCTTCGACGACAGTGGCCTGGCCGACTTCAAGGGGATCGTGAGTGACCCCAAGAAGCCGCTCTACATCAGCAAGGTGCACCACCAGGCCACCATCACCGTCGACGAGAAGGGAAGCGAGGCGTCGGCGGCCACCTCGGTCGAGATGGGCCAAGCCGGCGCGGCGTCCGGTCCAAGACCGCCAAAGCCGGTCGTGTTGACCGTCGACCGCCCGTTCCTGTTCGCCATCCACGACATCTCGACCGGAGCAGTCCTGTTCATGGGCCGAGTAGTGGACCCCACCAAGTAGGGGCCCGAACGGCGTCCGCGTCGGCTTCTGATTGCGAGCGAAGCGAGCCATCCGGGCCGACGCCGTCGAAGCGCCGCAGCGGAGCGAGGACAGGCTTCGACGGAAGCGGAAGGCGGGCCGAAGGCGCTCCACACGGGTGCGCCAACCCATGAGCCCAAGTTCGGATGTCGCGTGGCGAGGCCGCCGCAGGCGAACTAGATGTTGCTGCTCAGCGCGGCGAAGTGCATGTAGTTGTCGCGGCTGCCGCCGGGGTTGATGTGGACGTGCTTGGCCTGGCGGTAGACGTCGTAACCCTGGGTGCCGAGCTCGCGCCCGATGCCGGACTGCTTGTAGCCGCCGAACGGCCGCTCCGGGCTGATCATGTGGTAGTCGTTGATCCACACGGTGCCGGTGCGCATGCGTCCGGCGATCTCCTTGGCCCGGTCCAGGTTCGCCGACTGGACGCCGCCGGCCAGTCCGTAGATCGAGTCGTTGGCGATGGCCACCGCTTCGTCGTCGGACTCGAACGGGATGACCGACAGCACCGGTCCGAAGATCTCCTCTTGGGCGATCTTGGCCTTGTTGTCGACGTCGACGAAGATCGTCGGGCGGTAGAAGGCCGCGGCGTCGAGCCCATCGGCCAGATCGTCCGGACGGAACCCGCCGACCAGCGGCTCGCCGACCTCCTCACGGCCGAGGGCCACGTAGCGCTCCACCGTCTCGACCTGGCTGCGTGACACGAGCGGCCCGAGGTCGGTGTTGAAGTCCATCTGGTTGCCGATGACCATCTTGCCGGTGCGGTCGGCCAGCAGCGACACGAACTCGTCGTAGACCGCTCGGTGCACCAACGCCCGGGTGCCGGACTCACAGACCTGGCCGCCGTGGAAGAACGTGCCCCACAGGACGGCGGCGGCGGCGATGTCGAGGTCGGCGTCGTCGAGGACGATGTTGGCCGACTTGCCGCCGAGCTCGAGGGTGACCGGCTTCACCGTGCCGGAAGCCAGCTGCATGATCCGCCGGCCGACCTCGGTCGAGCCGGTGAAGGCCGTCTTGTCGACCATCGGGCTGGCCGCCAGCTCCTCGCCTACGGTGCCGCCGGGGCCGGCGACGATGTTGACCACACCTGGTGGAAGATCCGCCTCTTGCAGGATCTCGCCCAACATGAGCGCGGTGATCGACGTGAACGATGCCGGCTTGATCACCGTGGTGTTGCCGGCGGCGATGGCCGGGGCGATCTTCCACGCCGCCATGATCAGCGGGAAGTTCCAAGGGATGATGCCGGTGCACACACCGTGGGGCTCGTACTTGACGTAGTTCTCCGACGGCGGGAACGGTGAGCCCGGCAGCTCGACGATGTCGGGCCGTTCCTCGGCCATGCGGGCGAACCATTGGAACGCGCTCTGGGCGCCGGGCACGTCGGCGAACGTGGCCTTCTTGATCGTGCCGCCGCCGTCACGGGCTTCCATCTCGGCGAACTTCTCGGCCTTCGCTCCCAACAGCTCGGCGATCTTGTTCAGCTTCTCGGCCCGCTCCTTGCCCGTGGTGCGCGACCAAGGGCCGTCGTCGAACGCCTTGCGGGCCGCGGTGATGGCCGTGACCGCGTCCTCCTTGCCGGCCTTGGCCACGTCGGCGATCTTCTGCCCCGTCGCTGGATCCTCGGTGGCGAACGTCTCGCCGGAAGCGGCGTCGCGGTACTCGCCGTCGATGAAGAGCTGGTAGTCGGCCATGGGCCCGTCCCCTCGCGTCGTTCGGATTGACCTGCGGGTCAAGACCCTACCCCGACAACCACTCAGCGTTTCCTGGGACAAGGGCGCGCGGATTCCGCGCGCCCTTGTCCCTAGAACATGCTGAAGATCGTCAGGCGGCGATCCAGGTGGCGTCTGGGTCGTCTCGGTCGGCGCTGGTGACGTGGCCTTCGTCGCCCAGCTTGCGGAGGTGGGCCCAGACCGAGCGGCGAGCGACCGGATGGAGAAAGTCCGGGACGTCGGTGTAGATGGCCTCGACGAGCGTCGCCGTGTCAGCGCCAGCAGAGCCGGCGGCGCGGAGGGCATCGAGCACCTGGGCCTCCCGCTCGCGGCGGTGGGACAGGTACTCGTCGATCTTGGCCTCGGGCTTGTCGATGAGATGGCCGTGGGCCGGGGCGATGGCCCGCAGCCGGGGGCGCACGGCCCGCAGCCGTTCGAGGGAGCTGAGGTAGGCCGCCATGTCGCCGTCGGGCGGATTGATGACCACGGTCGACTCACCCATGATGTGGTCTCCCGAGAACAGCAGCCGCTCCTCTTCCAGGTGGAAGCAGAGATGGTTCGACGCGTGGCCGGGTGTGTGGATGGCGGTGAGGCGGAACTCGGTGGCCTCGATGCCTTCGCCTTCCGCCAGCGATCGGTCAATGACCAGCCCATCTCGGGCGTCGAAGGCCAGCACCTCGGCGCCGGTGCGCCGCTTGAGGCCGGCGGCCCCGGGCGAGTGGTCGGGATGGGTGTGGGTGCAGACGATCCAGCGGATGGCGTCGCCGCCGCAGCCGGCGATGGCGTCGAGGTGGGTGGCGTCGTCAGGCCCGGGGTCCACGACGACGATCTCGTCCACCCCGACCAGGTAGGTGTTGGTGCCGGGGCCGGTCATCATCCCCGGGTTGTTGCAGACGATTCGTCGCACCAACGGGCTCAGCGCAGAAGCGACCTCGGGCACCAGCGGTTTCGGGGCGGGGGGCGCATCGCCGGCGACGTCGTCGCTCATGCCGTGGCCTCCGCTTCGCGGCCGAAGCCGGTGGTGCCCTCGGTGCGTAACGTGGCCCACTCGACTTGACCGTCCTCGGTGATCGGCGTGCCATCGTCGTAACCGTCTTCGCCGGGTAGGGCGATTCGCCGGCCACCGTCGATGGCGATGATGCGGGGCAGGATCGTCGGAACGTCGGTGATCTCGGTGGCCGCGGACAGCGCCTCACCGGCCGTGGCGAAGCGGGCCACGGCCCGAAGGCTGGCCATGGTGGGCGGCATCATCGTCAGCTCGCCGGCAGCGTGGCGGTCCAGAGCGTCAGCCGGGCGGATCCACTCGTGGGCGATGACCTCGTGGTCGTCGTGGAGAGGCGTTTGGCCGGGCGGCTCAGCAGCCAGGAAGAAGCGGGTGTCGTAACGGCGCGGCGCGCCCTCGGGGGTGATCCAGTGACCGAAGTAGTGCAAGCCGTCGACCGCCAGCCGCAGACCCTCGTCCGCGCAGACGTCTATGAGACGACGTTCCCCTTCGTCCACCTGTCGCCGGTGCTCGGCCCAACGAGCGACGCCGCCCGGCTCGTCCAGGTCGACGATCGAGCCGTCCGGGCGGTAGGCCAGCAGCACGCCGGCTTCCTCGAAGCTCTCGCGGATGGCCGCCACCCAGTAGGCCAGGCCGCCTTGGCCGATCCCGAGCCGGCGGCTGGCCTCGGCATCCGTGCGGCCCTCGCATATCGCCTCGAGGTCAGCATGACGGTCGGCGGGGTCGACTGCACCGCCAGGGAACACATAGGCGCCGCCGACGAAGTCCGACTTCAGGTTGCGGCGGACCATGAACACCTCGAGCCCACCTGGCCCGTCCCGCAGGAGCAGCACGGTGGCTGCGTCACGGAGGACCACCGAGCTCATTGGTGCAGCTCGGGCCGGTCCGGATCGGTCGGCACGCGGTGTTCGGCGGACGTCGTGTCGTGCCCGTGCACGTCCTGCACGCCTCGGCCGTTTGCCACGTCGCCCGCTCGGAACGATCCGATGAAGCGGTCGCCAGCGGCTCGGCCGGGCCCGCTGACCACGGTGAACACCCGGCCGTAGCGGCCCTGCTTGAACCGGCCGATCAACAGCCGGCGTACGACCGCTCGGGTCGGCGGCAGGAGGAGAAGGAAACCGAACACGTCGGTGATGAAACCCGGCGTCAGCATGAGCGCGCCGGCCAGCAGGATCAGGAACCCGTCGACCAGCTCCTTGCCGGGCACGCGGCGATGGTCGATGGCCTGCCCGATGCGGTTCAGGGCGCTGATCCCCTGGCGCTTCATCAACCAGGCACCGATCAGACTTTCGACGACCAGCAGGCCGAGGGTCTGCCAGCCGCCGATGACGTGGGACACCTGGATGATGACGTACAGCTCGGCGATCGGCCCCACGACGAACAGCAGCCCCAGCACCAGCAACAACATGCGGATCAGGCTACCGGCGCAGCGCTCGGTGCCGGCTGGCGGTTCGGACGGCGCGAGCGGTCGGCCCGATAGAGTCAGCCCGTAAGCGTGAGCGCCAGCCCTTCGGCTATTCCACGCTGGAACGGCCCGAGGGTCAGGGTCGGTCGGTCGAGATTGGCCATCGTCAGCGTCGTCACGACCTCCTCGTCGACTAGGACCGCAATCCAGCGTCGCAAGCACACGGCGTTCGCCGGGCACGCGAACTGCTTGACCAAGTCGGATCGCGCGTCGGCGCCCACCGGCACGACAATCTTCCAGCTCTGCAGTGTTGCGCCCGCCGCAGCGTGCGCCCTCTCGACCCGGACACGCAGGGTCGGCGTCCCCAGTCGGTAGCACAAGCGCCCGCGGGGACCTGGTCGTACGAAACCGGCACCGCGTCCACCTCGGATGCACGGTCCGGATGTGCGCACGCGGACAGAAGCGAAGAGCAATGGCTGCGGCGACGGGCTGGAAAACGAGGGTTCGTGCTTCGGCCAGCGTTCGGCTGGCGGCATGCTGCATTGGCCCAGCACGGGGCGGCACGTGCCGTCGACGAGGCGCCGCTGGCCGAGAGGTCTCGCCAGGTGCACCACGTATTTGGTGGTCCTGACCTCGGCACACAGCAGGGGCGAGTCCGATGGGGCGCTCGTGAACCCCACGGCGATCTCCTCGGATCGCACCACGACGGTCGGTTCGTTCAGCTCCGACGCCAAGGGGGGAGGGCAGCCGCTTTGCCGCACCACCGCGACGAACCTGGTCGCCTTAGCACTCGGGGGATGCTGCGGGTCGATGCGCCACTCGACCGGCTCCGCGCCTGCGGGCTGGGTGACCGGCGGGCGGCTGGTCGGACGGTGCTGTCGCTGGCGAGGACCGGCGGTCACCAATTCCGTGGGCGTTCCGTCATCGGTCAAGGCGAACATCAGCGCTCCACCGAGACCAACCAACGCGAGTGTGACGACCGGCCCGAGGCGCCGGATCGTGCGACGTCGCCGTCCGATGCGCCACATGGCGGGCAGGTCAGGTGCCGCTGGCGAGCCCACGACGTCGCGCAGCAGGGTCCGTGTCTGGTCAGCGTCCATCCATGTGCTCCTTCTCGATCGATGCTCCGCCGGCGGGTTCGCCCTCGCTCAAGGCAGCCGACGCGCGGAGTCCCGCAAGCGCTCGGCGGGTGCGGGTCTTCACCGTTCCTGCCGGGATACCGAGGACTGAGGCGGTGTCGGCCACCGACAGGTCTGCCAGGAAGCGGAGGGCGAGGACCGCACGTTCGTCAACAGGAAGGGCATCGAGGGCGCCACGAACTGCCGCGACATCCGGGCTCGGCTCGCGATCGCCCTCTGACTGAGCAACCACCGTGTTCCGGCTCTGCAGCCGTTCGTCAAGGCGCCGATCGCGATGTCGGCGTCGCCAGCGGGACAGCGCGAGATTGACTGCCACCCGGTTGACCCATGCGCCGGGTGCGTCCATGGCCCGCACTCGCTCCCAGTGCTGGCACGTCCGCGTGAACGTTTCCTGCGCGAGGTCCTCGGCAACGGCCCGGTCGCCGCAGACGACCACGAGGGTGCTGAACACGCGTCCGTACTGCTCGTCGACGAACGCCACGAGGTCAGCTGGGACAGCACCGCTCATGTGGTAGTTCCAACGCCTGAGCGGCTGATCCGGTTCTTGTCGGAGCGGAGCAGGGGCTCAGCCGCGGTCTGCGAGGCGTTGGCTCAGACGGGCGAGGCGAGCGTCCCAGGCGGCGCCGACCTCGACCATCCAGGCCATGGCCCCGTTGATCGGCTCGGGCGTCACCCGGTACCGCTGCTCTCGTCCGTGCCGTTCGGCGGCGACGAGCCCGGCCTCGGCCAAGGCCTGGAGGTGCTTGACCACCGCTTGGCGGGTGACCGGCAGGTCGCCGGCCAGTTCGGTGGCGGTGGCCGAGCCCGCCCCGGCTACTGCGTGAAGCACCGCCCGGCGGGTGGGGTCGGCCAGGGCGGCGAAGACCGGCGCCGGATCGGGCCGGGTCACGTCAGCCGACGAGCAACGAGCAGCGGGCGCTCATCCTGGCGCCGAGTGCGCCTCCGAGGGCCAGCAAGCGGCCGTCCCAAGCGTCGGCCACGTCCATCCATGAACAGGCGCGGGCGCCGATCCCACCGGTCGCCGGAACGAGGGTCTCGGTGACCGTGAGCTGCACCTGCCGCTCACTGATGGACTCCACGACCAGTTCGACCGAGGAGGCGTCGGCCGGCCGCTCCTCGTCCCACCACGTGAACCCGAGACGGCGACCCGCCTCCACGTGATGCACGACAGCTCGACGGGCCGCCGCTCCTTCGCCGAAGCGAGCGATCCCTCCGGGCACCGCATCGATGGTGGCCGGTGACGCGAACCAGCGCGAGAGCTCTCGGTCATCGGTCAACTGACGCCACACGTCGGCGGCCGAGGCGTCGAGCGTGATCGTCCGGGTGACGGTGATCGGCTGGTCGAGGTCCATCGCTCGTCCTTTCCGCGGGAAGTCATCGCAACTCTAGGGTTGCAGATCTGCAACTGCACCCCGTACATTCGCAACCTATGAGTTGCACATCTTCGGAGCAGAGGAGCATGGCATGAGCATGTTGGTCCCGACCGTCATCGAGCAGAGCCCGCGAGGCGAGCGGGCGTTCGACATCTACTCGAGGCTTCTCAAGGAGCGCATCGTCTTCTTCGGCACCGCGCTCGACGACACGGTGGCCAACCTGATCATCGCCCAGCTCCTCCACCTCGACGCCGAGGCGCCGGGCAAGGACATCCGTGTCTACATCAACTCGCCGGGCGGTGACATGACTGCCCTGTTCGCCATCTACGACACGATGCACCTGCTGCACTGCGACGTGTCGACGGTCTGCATCGGCCAAGCCGCCTCGGCCGCCGCGGTCATCCTGGCCGGCGGCACGAAGGGCAAGCGCTTCACCCTCCCGAACGCCCGGATGCTGATCCACCAGCCTCACGGAGGCGCCCAGGGCCAGTCCACCGACTTGGAGCTGGCAGTGAAGGAGATGGTGCTGCTGCGGGAGCGGATGACCGCTTGCCTGTCCGCCGACACCGGTCAGTCGCTGGAGCGGATCTCCGCGGACATCGACCGTGACTTCATCCTGCGGGGCTCCGACGCGGTCTCCTACGGCCTGGTCGACCACATCCTCGAGCGCCCCACCGACGTGGGCCCCGCCGTCGAACCGGCAGTCGCCCGTCCACCGGACGCCTGAGCCTTCGTTCTCGACGCTATAGCTACCGTTTTCCGGCACCTATTGCGTCGAGTCTGTGGCGGCCGTCGACTCGACGTCATAGGTGCCGCTTTCGGCCACTTATTGCGTCGAGAACGCGCTCGTACACTCCCGAACCGTGAGCGACGACCCGACGGAAGCGCCGGCATCGGAGGAGCGGCCGCCTTCGGTCGATGCATTGGCGCGATCGCTGGCCGACTGCGGGCTGCCCCATCCATTGCTGGTCGACGCGGCCCGGCGGGCCATCGCCGCTGGTGATCCCCACCGGGCGCGGGCTGAAGCGGTGGCCATCGCCCGCTCGCTCCTGCAGCCGATCATCAACGCCACCGGCGTCCTGTTGCACACCAACCTCGGGCGGGCTCCCCTGCCGCGTCTACAGGCCGCGACCTACTCCAACCTCGAGCTCGACCTGCTGACCGGCGAGCGGGGCTCGCGCTCGGCTCACGCCGCCACGCTCATGGCCCGAGCCTGCGGCGCCGATGCCGGACTGGTGGTGAACAACGGAGCGGCGGCCGTGCTGCTCGTGCTCGCCGCGCTGGCTCGTGGCCGCGGCGTCGTCGTCAGCCGGGGCGAGCTGGTCGAGATCGGCGGCGGCTTCCGGGTACCCGAGGTGATGACCGAGTCCGGAGCCCGGCTCGTGGAGGTCGGAACCACCAACCGCACCCGGCTCGACGACTACGCCAACGCCGTAGCCGATGCGAAGAACGACGCCGCGATCGTGATGAAGGTGCACCAGTCCAACTACCGGATCGAGGGGTTCACCAGTTACGTCAGCGTGGACGAGCTGGCCGGGCTCGGCGATCCGCCGCGCCCGCTGGTGGTCGACCTCGGTTCGGGTCTGGTCGATTCGGCCTGCCCCTGGCTGACCGACGGTCCTCCCGTGTGGCTGCGGGATGAGCCGGCGGCACGCCAGACCTTGGCCGCCGGCGCGGATCTCGTGGTGTTCTCGGGCGACAAGCTGCTCGGCGGGCCGCAGGCCGGCGTCATCGTCGGCCGGGAAGACCTCGTCGGCGCGTGCGCCCGCCACCCGTTGGCTCGTGCTCTGCGGCCCGGCGCGCTCGTGCTGGGCGCCCTGCAGGACGTGGCCTTGGCCTACCTCGGGCGCACCGCCGACCGGCTGCCGTTCTGGCGCATGGCGACGCGGCCGGTGGCCGAGCTCGAGGCACGAGCCACGGCACTCGGTGTCGGCCAGCTGGTACCGACCACGTCGGTGACCGGCGGCGGCACCCTGCCCGGCGTCGACGTGCCGTCGATGGGCGTAGCCGTGCCGGGGGATCACGCGGCCCGGCTGCGAGCCTTCCACCCCCCGGTGATCGCCCGGGTCCAGGACGGTCGGACGATCCTGGACCTGCGCACGGTCGATCCGGCCGATGATCCCACCCTGGCCGAGGCCATCCGAGCCGCCACGGCCTGACCGCTAGACCATGTTGAAGGGCCAGACGTCGCTGATCAACGTCCGCTCGGGCGGTGGACGCGGCGGGCTAAGCACTTGCCGCAGCGTCTAGGCGGACGCGGCTGGCGATATACGGCATCGTGCCGATGTGCGCGTCTACCTCAGGAGCGCACGATGTGGTCATGGGATCCAACTCGTACATGACAGAGAACTTGGTCACCGACCACCGGGATGCGCTCGAGTCGGCTGCTCGCCGCCACCGGCTGCTGCAGACCGCTACACCGAAGCAGCGCCGGGCGCGGTGGTGGCATCTGCGCCGGGCGCGACGTGTGACCCGCGTCTCGCCTGCCCCGCTCCCGCACCACCAGGTGGCCTGAACCCGCAACCGACCTGAGTGGGTCGCCGTACGATGCCGAAGATGCTTGTCGGGCGGCCCGGGCTGTCTCCGGTCATGGTCGGGCGGGGTGCCGAGATCGAACGGCTCGCCAGGCTGGTCGAAACCGGGCTTCCTCCGGCGATCGCCCTCCTGGCAGGAGAGGCCGGCGTCGGCAAGACCCGCCTCGTGAGCGAGCTCATCGCCCGCCTTCCGGACGGCACGGCGGTCCACGCCGGCCAAGCCGACCCGGGTTCGCTCGGCCGACCCTTCGAGCTCCTGCTCGATGCGCTCGACGTGGGCCGGGCGACCGCCGACGTCCGGGTCGACGTGCTGGCCGACCGCAGCCGCCCGACCGAAGAGCGCCTGCGCATCGGGCTCGACGTCGTTCGCGACCTCACCAGCCGAGCCCCGAGCGTGCTCGTCTTCGACGATCTGCACTGGGCCGATTCGGAGAGCGTCGCCCTCTTCGAACGGTTAGCCGAACCGGGCAGCGGTCCGCGCCTGCTGGTTGGGACCTACCGGCCCGATGCCCTGCACCGTCGCCATCCTGCGGCGGAGCTGGTGCCGCGTCTCGAGCGCCGTCATGCGGTGACCCAAGTCCACCTCGACCGGCTGTCGGTCTCCGATGTCGGGTCGTTCCTCACCGCGGTCTACGGACGTCTGCCCCCCTATCGGGTGATCGAGGCGCTCCACGCCCGCACCGGCGGCAACCCGTTCTTTCTCGAGGAGCTCCTGGCTGCTGCGCACGAGGACGATCCTGACGAGCTCATGAGCCAGCCGCTGCCGTGGAGTCTCGGCGAGCTCGTCCGCTCCCAGCTCGGCGAGCTGAGCACCGAACAGCGCTGCGTGCTCGAAGCCGCTGCCGTGCTGGGCCGACGGGTCGGGTTCGACATCCTGGCCACGGTCTCGGGCCACGACGAGGCGGAGCTCATCCCCATCCTCCGCCACCTTGTGGCACGCGGCCTGCTCGTCGAGGCAGAGGCCGACGTGTTCTCGTTCCGCCATGCGTTGGCCCGTGAGGCAATCGAGTCGGACCTCCTGGGTCGGGAACGTCGGAGGCTGCACCAAGCTGCGCTCGACGCTCTGCGAAGCACCGGTAGCGACGATGCCGGCGACATCGCCCATCACGCGCACGGTGCCGGGCGCTTCGACGAGATGGTGGCTGCAGCACGCGAGGGAGCGCGCCGATCGCTCGAATCCGGGTCGACGTACCAGGCGCTACAACTTGCCGAGCTCGGGCTCCACGAGGCCGACGACGATCCTGACCTGCTCAGGACCGCAAGCCGGGCTGCGTGGCTCGCAGGCCTCTTGCCCGACGCGCTGACGCATGCGCAACGCCGTCTCGATGCGGCTCAGCGCGCCGGTGATCTCGAGGCGGAGTCAGCGGCGCTGCGGCTCGTCTGTCGGCTCGACCACGATCTGGGCGACGCCTCGGCCACCATGGCGAGCACCGCACGACTCGCCACGCTGGTCGAGCAGCTCGAAGACGGCCCCGAGTTGGGCAAGGCGATGGCGATGCTCGCCCAGATGTCGATGCTCAACGACGATGTCGAGGGTGCCACCTCGTGGGCCGATCGCGCCGTTGAGCTGGCGAACCGGCTCGACCTGCCCGAGGTGCGGGTCAGGGCCGAGATCGAGAAGGCGTCGTCGTTCGTGAACGTGCCGACGAGGGTCGAGGAGGGTGTGGCGCTGCTCAGTCGGGCGATCGAGGAGGCCACCGCCCAGGGGCAATGGGTCATCGTGGCCCGCGGCCTGAACAACCTCGTCCGCGGCGACTACTTCCGGCCGGACGCGGACGAGGCCAGGGTCCTGTTGACGCAGATGAGGGAAGCCACTGAGCGGGCTGGCTTCGACCTGTTCGCCGGCAGCTACTGGGACGGTCTCGCCGATCTGGCCGAATGGGAAGGAGACCTCGGCGCGGCGCTCACCTACATCGACGAAGCGCTTCGCGCTCAACGCAACCGTGTGCACAACGACAGCAGCTCGTGGTACCGCGCCCACGCCGCGGGCCTTGCCTTGGAGGCGGGCGAGGTCGACCGGGCAGAGGCGATCTTCGGTGAGCTCGACTGGACGGCGGGGTCCAAGGCCCAGTGGTGGTGCGGCCTCGGGCTGCACATAGCGGCCCGTCGCGGTGACCTCGACGCCGCCCGCCGGTACGCCGAAGCGCTCTGTCGGGCGGCAACTGAGCGGGGAGGCACCGAACCCCAGATGGTGCACGACATCGTGCGAGCGATGTTGCTCGGTGCCGTGCCGCACGACGAGGTGGCCTCGTTCCTCGACGGTTTGCACTCCGGTTGGGGGCATCCGTCGCGTGATGACGAGCCGTATCGGCTGCTGGCCCGGGCCCAGCTGATCGAGGCCGGAGGCGACCACGAAGCCGCACTCCGTGGCTATGAAGCGGCGATCGCCGGCGCGGGGACCGAGGTCCGTCCAGCCGCGCTCGGCACGGCCCATGTCGGCGCCGGACGCACGCTGGCGATGCTCGGGCGGCTCGACGACGCCAAGCAGCACGCTGCCGCCGCAGCCGCCTTGCTGGTCCGCTGGGGTGGCACCCGGGTCGAGGAGCTTGCGGCGCTCGACCGCCGGCTCGGCGGCGGCGACCAGGTAGAGGGCCCGGCGGAGCTGACTCCTCGCGAGCGCGAGGTCGTGGCGCTGCTGGCCGAAGGGCTCACCAACGGCGAGCTCGGAACACAGTTGTTCATCTCACCGAAGACCGCGTCGGTCCATGTCTCGAACATCCTGGCCAAGCTGCAGATGACGAGTCGGGCGGAGATCGCCGCCTATGCGGTGCGATCCGGCCTCGCCCACGGTTGAGCCGACGATCAGCCCTACCCTGCCGACGTGGCTGACGCTCTGTTCGAACGACTGGCCGTCGACCGGTTCCAACCGACCGACCTGGCCCGCGGCCCATGGAACCCCGAGGCGCTCCATGGCGGCCCATCCGCGGCATTGATGGCCGGCGCCGCCCAAGTCGCCCTCGGCGATGACCTGTTCCCGGCCCGCCTGACCGTCGAGTTGTTGCGGCCGGTGCCGGTTGCTCCTTTGACCGTCGAAGCCGAGGTCATCCGCCATGGCAGCAAGGTCCGCCTCGCGGCGGTCACGCTCCGGGCCGCCGACCAAGACGTGGCCATGGCGACCGCTCTCGGCATCCGCAGGGCCTGTGTTGTCGTCCCCGATCAGCCGTCAGGCGGCCGGCCGCCACCCCTCGGTGCGAGCCGCGAGCCGGCTCCGGACACCGACTGGACAGCGTTCCACTTCGCCGGGGTGGACCATCGCATCGTGGCTGGGTCCTGGGCCAATCCCGGGCCGGCAACCGACTGGATCCGCCTCCGAGTGCCCGTGGTGGCCGACGAGGAGCCCACCCCGTTCCAACGGGTGGCGGCGGCGGCCGATTTCGGCAACGGCATCAGCAGCCTGGCCGATTTCCAGTCGCTCACGTTCATCAACCCAGACCTCACGATCTCACTGCACCGACTCCCGGTGGGCGAATGGGTGTGCCTCGACGCCACCAGCCGGCTGGAGCCTCACGGCGTCGGCTTCGCGGAGAGCGCGCTGTTCGACGATCAAGGCCGCATCGGCCGGGCCGTCCAGAGCCTGCTGGTCGAAGCGAGAGCCTGAGCCGCCGGTGCACGTCGTCGCCACCGCCGGCCACGTCGACCATGGCAAGTCAACCCTCGTCTTGGCCCTCACCGGCACCGATCCCGATCGCTGGGCCGAGGAGAAGCAGCGTGGCCTCACCATCGACCTCGGTTTCGCCGGCGGCAGCCTCCCCTCGGGCCGTGATTACGCCATCGTGGACGTGCCGGGCCATGAGCGGTTCATCAAGAACATGCTGGCCGGCGTCGGTGCCATCGATGCCTGCATCTTCGTCGTGGCCGCCACCGAGGGCTGGAAGCCGCAGTCCGAGGAGCACCTGCGCATCCTGGAGCTGCTGGGCGTCGAGCACGGCCTCGTGGCTTTGACCAAGGTCGGTCTGGTCGATGATGACCTACGCCAGCTGGCCCGCTTGGAGCTTGCTGAACACCTGGCCGGCACGTTCCTCGACTCGGCCGAGGTGGTCGCCGTGGATGCACCGTCGGGCGTGGGGCTCGGTGGTCTCAGGTTGGCGCTCGACCGGCTGCTGGCCGCCACTCCACGGGCCGCGGACAGGGATCGGCCGCGGTTGTGGGTCGACCGTTCGTTCGCGCCCAAGGGGGCCGGCACGGTGGTGACCGGCACGCTCAGCGGGGGCAGCTTGGCCGTGGGCGACGAGTTGGTGGTGCTCGGGCACGGCCGGTCGCGGCCGGGCCGGGTCCGCCACCTGCAACGGCTCGGGGTGGACATCGACCGGCTCGGACCCGGCAACCGCGTGGCGGTCAACCTCGGGGGGATGGAGCATCACGATGTGGGCCGAGGCGATGCGCTCGTCCGCCAGGGCCAGTGGCACCTCACTTCGACGCTCGACGCCTCGCTCACCGTCCTCGCCTCGCTCGACCGGGCGGTTTCGCGACGTGGGGCGTACCTGGCCTACGTCGGATCCGGAGAGCATGCCGTGCGGATCCGAGTGCTCGGTCCGAGCTCGATCGGTCCTGGCGCAACCGGCTCGGTGCGGCTGCACCTGCCCCATCCGCTCCCGCTGGTCAGCGGTGATCGGTTCGTGCTCCGCGAATCGGGAAGGGGTGAGACCGTCGGAGGCGGTGAGGTGCTCGACGCGGACCCGGTGCTGCCGGCGGGACGAGCGTGCCCCGACCGCTCGATCGAGCGGATGATCGCCGAGCGCGGCTGGGTCGAAGCTGACCGGCTCGAGCGCCTCACCGGCGAATCTCGACCTCCGACGATCGGCCGATGGATCGTGGACCCCCACAGGTTGGAGGAAGCACTAGAGGAGTTGCGCCACAAGGTCCGAGACGCCGGCCAGCCGGGCCTCGACCTCGCCGCACTGGACAAGCGGAGCCGGGCGCTGATCGATCACCTGGACGACGTCGCCGTCGACCGCGGCCGGGCGCGGCCGGCCGACGCCGCTGATCCGCTGGCCGAGCACCCGTTCCTGACCGCATTGGAGGCCGCGCCGTTCGCTCCACCCGATCCGACGGGCATCGATCGCGACGAACTCCGGCGGCTCGTGCAGCGCGGTCTGGTGGTGGAACAGGACGGGTTCTATTTCGCGCCGTCAGCGATCGAGGCGGCCGGCCGGGCCGCCGCCGCCCTGCTCGCAGCCCGACCGGACGGGTTCACCGTGGCCGAAGCCCGCGAGGCATTGGCCACGAGCCGGAAGTGGGCCATCCCCCTGCTGGCTCATCTCGACGCCAACGGGATGACCCGGCGACGCGGTGACCTGCGCATCGCCGGGCCGCGACTACCACGCCCCGACGAACACGGGCCCGGACAGCACAGTGAAAGCCACGAGGACACCTCTCACTCGCCGACGAACCCTCGTTCGTAGTGAAGCCCTCAGCTGGCTCGGCTGGCCAGGAACTGCTTGCGCTCCAACTCGTTGAGACCACCCCAGATGCCATGTGGCTCACGGATCCGGATGGCGTACTCCAGGCAGGGTTCCTTGGCGGGACAAGTTCGGCAGATGTCTTTGGCCCGGCTCTCCCGTTCGAGCTTCTCCTCTTTGCGTTCGAACGTGGATGGGGGGAAGAACACTGTGGATTGCGGCCCACGACACGCCGCTCGCATCTGCCACCCGTCATCCATCGGCTGGGCGCTCATCAGTGCCTGCGCCCGTGGTTCGCTCGCCTTGCGGCCTCGCTCATAAGGCCCCCTTTCGCGCCGGGCCGAAGCTACCTCCGGGGTTTTCTGGAGGACAAGGGGCAACTTTCGCGAGCACAGCATCGACTGTCGCGAGCGGCTCCGGCGGGTCGTCAGGATCTCCGCTCGCGGTGGTCTCGGGCGCCGCCCTCCTCCGGCTCGACTTCGAGCAGCAGCCCGTCGACCTCCACCACCCGAACGGTCGACCCGGCGGCGATCGGGGTGGCCCGATTGGTGCGGGCCCGCCACAGAGCTCCCCTGATCCTCACCACGCCGTCGGGATCGACCGCGGCCACCGCTTCACCCGCCTCGCCGATCATCCACTCCCGGCCGATGGTGGGGGTGGAGAAACGGGTGCGAACCATGGCCGGCATCCCAGCCAGCATGAACAAGGAGATGCCAGCGATCCCCACGAGCAACGTGATCCACGACAGCGACAGCCCGTCGTAGAGCAAGGCGGAGCCGGCGGCCAGGCAGGCGGCGCCGATGGCTGTCCACACCCGTGGCACACCGGTCTGCACGTCGATGGCGAACCCCACCATGGCCAGTACCAGGAGGCTGACGCCGAGCGGGTTGGTGGGCAACACGTCGAGGCCGTAGCAGCCGAGGAGGAAGCAGCCCGCGCCGACCAGACCGGCCACACCGACGCCCGCGGTGAACAGCTCGAACACGATCAGAGCCATGCCGATCACGAACAGCAGGTAGGCCGATGCCGGGCTGGCCACGCTGTGGAGCAGCTGGTCCTGGATGGGCAGCGAGCTGAACACCGGGACCGAAACGGTCTGGCTCCTGGCGTTGGCGCCCTTGCCAACGACCTTCGTCTTGACTCCGGGCAGGCCGATGATGAACTCGCCGATGACCGGCGCCGGCCGCGCCGCGACCTTGGTCCGCAGCGCGTCGCTGGCGCCGAGCGTGCCCGAGCGCACCCGCTCCAGCACCTTGGCGAAGGCCGGCGACAACGTGGACCGCGGGACGACGAGGTCGCCCGTGCGGCCGATGCGACTGCCGGGCGCCAGCCCCACCCGGTTGGCGACCCCGGCCAGTTGGGCGGCCCCGCCCAGTGCCCGCGCGCCAGAGGGCCCCACCCACACCGCCACCGGCACCCGCGAGCGCTGTATGTCGCGGGCCAGCTCGGCGATCCGACGTCCCGACACCACCGAGCCGCTGCTGTTGAGTTGGAGCACGACGGCGACCGCCTCCGACCGCTGGGCCTCGGCGATCGAACCTTTGATGAAATCGACGAGGATCGGATCCAACAGGCCGCTGGCCTTCACCACGCTGACCCGGCCGGGGCCCGTTCGCTGCGCTGCGGTCAAACGGTCCGTGCGCGCCGCCGAGATCGCTTCGGAGGGAGCGGCCGTCGCCCCACCGAGCGTGCCCCCCAGCACCACCAGAGCCAGCGCCGCGGCGACGAGGCCGGCACCGGTGGTCGATAGTCTGCGCAACACGTGCCTCCGATGGAACCGAACGGCGAGGGGTGAAGGTTGGATCCGGCGCAGTTCTTCGCTGCTTCCCGGCTCGTCATCGTGGCGGGCAAGGGCGGCGTGGGCAAGACCACCGTGTCGGCCACGTTGGCCCGCGCCGCGGCCCGCCAGTCCATCGCCACCCTGATCGTCGAGGTCGAAGGCAAGAGCGGCCTGGCGTCGATGTTCGGCCAGGAACCTTTCAGCTACGACGAGGTGGTCCTCGCCGAGCGTGGAGCTGACGATCAACCAGCTGAGGTGCGGGCCCGCACGCTCACCCCCGACGACGCGTTGATCGAATACCTGCAGGACCACGCCATGAGCCGCATCTCCCGGCGCCTGATGTCGAGCGGGGCGTTGGACATGGTGTCCACCGCCGTGCCCGGCATCCGGGACATCCTGGTACTGGGCAAGGTCAAACAGCTCGAGCGGGAGCCGGCGGCCGACCTCTTGGTGCTGGACGCGCCGGCCGCCGGTCACGCCATCAAGTTCCTGCAATCGGCCCGTGCCCTTCTCGATGTGGTCAGGGTCGGCCCGATCAACGTCCAGGCCCGCGATGTCCTGGAGATGCTCAATGACCCGGGACGGTGCCAGGTCGTGCTCGTGACGCTGCCCGAGGAGACCCCCGTCAACGAGCTGATCGAGACGGCCTACAGCCTCGAGGACAAGGTGGGGGTGAGCCTCGGCCCGGTCGTGGTGAACGGCCTGTACCCCGAAGTCGAAGGCCTCGACGCCGATCCGGCGGCCGCCGCGGACGGGGCAGGCACCAACTTGCGCAAGGGGGAGGCGGCGTCACTGCGCTCGGCCGCCGAGTTCCGAAACCACCGGCGCGAGCTGCAACGAGCCCAGGTGGAACGGCTGGCCGACCGCCTGCCGTTGCCCCAGCTCCACCTGCCGTACCTGTTCGACGCCGAGATCGGCCCGGCCCAGCTCGATCAGTTGGCCGACGAGCTGCTGGCGGGCATCGTCGCGCTGGATGTCGATTCGATGGCGCACGTGTCGTCGGTGGCCGACTCGAGCGAAGCGTCGTGACCACCGGCATGGCGCGCCCACCACGCCGAGGGCGCCGGTGAACCTGGCCGAGCTGGTCGAGACCAGCGAGATCGTCATATGCACGGGCTCTGGTGGGGTCGGTAAAACCACGCTCGCCGCGGTTCTCGCCATGGAAGCAGCGCGCCGCGGGCGTCGCGCGGTGGTCGTCACCATCGATCCGGCTCGACGCTTGGCCGACGCTCTCGGACTGGAGGGGATCGGCAACACCCCGAAGGTCATCGCCGGTGATTGGCCGGGTGAGCTTCACGCGGTGATGCTCGATACCAAGACGACGTTCGACGACCTCGTAACCCGCTACTCGGCAGATCCTGCTCAAGCCGAACGGATCCTCGCCAACCGCTTCTACCGCAACATCTCCGGCGCGCTGTCGGGCACCCAGGAGTACATGGCGATGGAGAAGCTCTATGAGCTCCAAGCCGACACCGACTTCGATCTGGTGGTGGTGGACACCCCACCGACCCGCAACGCGCTGGACTTCCTCGACGCTCCCCGGCGCCTCACCCGCTTCCTCGACCATCGCCTGTACCGCGTGCTCATGGCGCCGACGCGCGGGGTCATGCGAGCCGTGAACGCGGCCGCCCAGGCGTTCATCCGCGCCGTGTCCAAGGTGGTCGGAGCCGACGTGTTCGACGATGCCGTCGCCTTCTTCGCGGCGTTCGAAGGCATGGAGCAGGGCTTCAAGGAACGGGCCGCTCGGGTGTTGGAGCTGCTGACCGACCCGCGGACGTCGTTTGTGCTGGTGGCGTCGCCCAAACGTGACACGGTGGAAGAGGCGCACTTCTTCGCCGAGAAGCTGGGCGAGGCGGACATCCCGGTGCAGGCGCTCATCGTGAACCGCCTGCACCCACGGTTCACGACCCAGCTTCCGGAAGCGCTGCGGGAGCGGTCCCGAACCCTCGAAGGAACCGAGCTCGGTGGCCTCTACCGCAACCTGGCCGATTTCGCACTGGTGGCCGCCCGGGAGGAGGAGCACCTCATCGGCCTGGCCGAACAAGTGGCACCGGCCCCGGTGGTGAGGGTCCCGTTCCTGCGATCCGACGTCCATGATCTCCGCGGCCTGGCCGAGATCGCCGCTCAGCTGTTCAGCGACGAGTCGCCCGGCCGCTCTCGCGCCGCCCGGGCCTGACCAGGTTCAGGAACCCTCGTCGTCGGAGCCGACGTCAGCCAACGCTGCTACCGCGTCGTCGAGGTTGTCGGTGACCGGCACGATGCGGTCGAAACCGGTGGTGTGGAGCAGCCGGGTGAGGGTGGGGCGGCTGCAGGCCACCGCCACGTCACCTCCCGCTTCCCGGGCTCGTCGGATGCCGCCGATCAACGCGCCCAAACCGGCCGAGTCCATGAACGGCACGCCCGACAGATCGATCACGAGCCGCGGCTTGGACGACAGCTCGCCGAGCGCCTCGCGGAACTGGGCCACCGTGTACGCATCGAGCTCGCCCACCGGGCGGCAGAGGGTGTAGCTGCTTGCGTCAGTGACGTCGATCTCGAGCACGCCGCCTCCTGGTTGCCGGGTTGCGGAGATCGGACTGTACCCAAGGACCCATTTCCTCACCGCCGGAGCTGGTGCATGATCCTCGCCGTTCTCGGCCTGATCCCGCGGGGTGGCCGGCCGGCCACGGAGTAGCGTCGGGCGGTGCCCGACATCCTGCTCGCCACCGACGCCGACTGGATCCATGACGACGTGGACGCCGCCTTGGCCGCCCCCGGCACTGCGGTGCGGCGGGTCCGCGCCGGCGGCGATGTGCTGGCCGCGGTGGAGGAGAAGGTGCCTCAGCTAGCGGTGCTTGACCTGCAGATCGGCAACATGGGCGGCATCGCGGTCTGCATGAACCTCCACCTCGACGAAGGTGGAGGCCGGCTGCCGCACATACCCGTGCTGATGTTGCTCGACCGCCAAGCCGACGTGTTCCTGGCCCAGCGCTCGGCGGCCGAAGGATGGCTGATCAAGCCGCTGGACGCGTTCCGTCTGCGACGGGCAGCCCAGGCGCTGCTGCGGGGCGGCACGTTCCGTGAAGGCGTCGACCAGCCAGCCCTGGCGGACCAGCCCGCGCCCTGACGGTGGCGTCCTCCGCAGCGGTCGGAACCGGCGCAGGGGCGGAGGAGGCGGTCGGGTAGCCTCACCGCTCGCACAACCGGGGTGTGGCTCAGCTTGGTAGAGCGCTGCGTTCGGGACGCAGAGGTCGTGGGTTCAAATCCCGCCACCCCGACCAACGGACGTCTTGGTCAGAGGAAAGAGGCTCCGTCTCCGGGGCCGACGCGGTTGTGCCGGTCTGCGCGGCTTGAGCGCGTCCGCTTTGGCCCGTGCCCGCATGCTCGGTGCGCTGATGCCGGTCATGCCAGCCCAGCGCGCCAGCTCCCGGCGTCCGCCGTGCGCTAGCTGGGCCGGCGCATCGGAGGGTAAGAAGCGCTCTTCGCTGAGCGAAGGGCGCTGATGCCGGACTTCACCGTTGGGGTGGAAGAGGAGTACTTCCTGGTCGACGCGAATACGCGTCAGCTCCACCCCCGCTCCGATGCCGTGCTGGCCGCGGCACCCAACCGAGCCGACGACCAGCTGGAGCCGGAGCTCCATCGGTCCCAGATCGAGATGGGCACCGCGGTGTGCGACACGCTGGCCGAGCTGCGGGCCGATATCCGGCGCCTGCGATCCAACCTGTCCACCGGCGCGGCCGAGGTCGGGGCGCGGCTGATGGCGTCCGGGACCCATCCCTTCGCGCAGTGGGACGACGACCCGGACATCACTCCCAAACCGGCGTACCGTCGCCTGGAACGGGACTACCAGCAGTTGGCGCGGGAGCAGCTGGTCTGCGGCTGTCACATCCATGTCGGCGTGACCGATCCGGAGATGGCGATCCAGATCATGAACCGGGCGCGGCTGTGGCTACCGGTGCTGATCGCATTGAGTGCCAACTCGCCGTACTGGCTCGGCGTCGACACCGACTACGCGAGTTACCGGACCGAGATCTTCAACCGCTGGCCCACGGCCGGGATGCCCGAACCGTTCGCCTCACGCGCGCAGTACGACGCGCTGGTCGACGACATGGTGAACATCGAGGGCATCGACCAGCCGGCGCGCCTGTACTGGGCCCTGCGTCCGTCGGCCCGCTATGACACCCTCGAGTTCCGAGCGGCCGACGTGTGCAGCAACGTCGACGAAGCGGTGACGATCGCCGCGATCGCCCGAGCCTTGGTCGAGACGTTCCACGGCGAGGTGGCCAGCGGCCTACCGGCGGAGACGCCGCGTCCCGAGCTGTTGCGGGCGGCGCTGTGGCGGGCAGCCCGCTTCGGCCTCACCGACCGGCTGGTCGACGTGCACGAGCCGGCGATCCGCCCCGCGGCCGAGGTCGTGACCGGGCTGTTGGACCTCATCGAGCCGGTGCTGGTCGAACGGGGCGAGTGGGCCGAGGTCGTGTCCACCTGCCACCGGCTGATTCGGACGGGTAACGGGGCGCAACGCCAGCGTCGAGCCATGGAGGAGCGGGGCAGCCTGGAGGGTGTGGTCGACATGTTGGTGGAGACGACCTCGGGCTGATCGGCGCCCACCCGAGGCGACGGCTGGCGACAGCCACGTACGCTCCCCGATCGTGGAGCTGGCCGCCTTCCAGGATCTCATGGAGCGCACCTACGGGCGCCAGGACCGAGAGCGAGGCCGGGCGGCCACGGTGGCGTGGTTGACCGAAGAGGTCGGCGAGCTGGCCCAGGCGGTCCGCAAGGGCTCGGCTGAGCAGCAGCTTCACGAACTGGGCGACGTGATCGCCTGGCTGGCTTCGCTGGCCAACCAGCTCGACCTCTCCCTCAACGATGCGGTGGCGCGCTACGCGAATGGTTGCCCCCGCTGCTCGTCGGTGCCGTGCACCTGCGCCAGCGGATGACCTGACGATGGCGGCGGCTGGTCCACCCTTGGCGGTGGTCGTGGCGCCGCAACCGCCGATCACCGCACTCGCGGTGCTCGGCCTGCTGACCGCTCTCGGTGGACTGGCATTGCTTGCGCTGGTCGCTGCCCGCACCAGGGTCCGCCGGCCTCTCGTCGCTCCACCGTCCATGGACGTGCCCGATCCAGCAGCGACGGCGGCAGTGGTCAACCTCCTGGTCAGCGATTTCGTCGTCTCCGAGGAGGCGGTCCCGGCCACCGTGATCGACCTGGCGGCGAAGGGCTGGCTGGACATCGAGTCCTACGACGTCGGGCGCCAGGTCGTCGTCCGCGTGCCGCGCCGCGCCGGCCATGGGCTGCTCCAGCCGCATGAGCAACGGGTGCTGGATCACGTGCGCCAGGTGGCGGTCGATGGGGTCGTGCCCGCCGGCGCGCTGTCCACCGGCCCCGCAGATCAGTCGACGCGATGGTGGCGCGGTTTCCGCAGCGAGGTCGTCGCCGATGCGTCGAAACGAGGACTCTGCCGGCGACGTTGGCCGGTGCGGGCGCCCGCGTTGGGCACCCTGATGCTGATGGCGTCGTTGGCCCTCGACTGGGCCGCCGGACGCTTCCACGACGCCAAAGACCTTCGGTTCACGCCGTTGCTGTGGGCGGCCGTCGGAGCGGCGGGCCTGCTCGCCCTGGTGGTGACCAGGATCGGGTCATCGGACCGCCAACGAGACACCGACGAGGGCCGGGTCGAAGCCGGACGTTGGCTGGCGCTACGCCACTACCTGGCCGACAACGGCAGCTTCGCTCTGGCACCGGCCGGCTCGGTCGTCATCTGGGACCAGTACCTCGCCTATGCGGCGGCCATGGGCCTGGCCCGCCAGGCGGTGAACGAGCTCCCGCTCGGCGCCGAGTCGGACCACCAAGCCTGGAGCTCGTACGGGGGCCGTTGGCGCCTGGTGCACGTGCGGTACCCGCACGTCCGGCCGGGCTGGGGCCGCCACCCGCTCGCCGCGTTGACCCTCGGCCTGATCGGCGCGGCGCTCGCCGCCGCCATCCTGCGGCTCGCCCTGTTCGTCCATTCAGATCCGCTGACGGGCATCGGCTCCATCGGTGGGTCTCACGCCCGATCCGTGCACATCGTGCACCTTGCGGCGACGATCGTGACCTTGCTGGTCGTCATCCCGTTGGCGTGGTCGGCGGTGCAGATCGCGTGCGCCGTGATCGATCTCGTCACCACCCGAGCGGTGACCGGTGTAGTCCTCCGCCATCGGTTGCGCCCGCGGGCCATGCCTCTGGCTCCGAAAGCGCTGCGCTGGTCCATCGACCGGGCCTACGCCTCACGAGCCGAACGGAGCCGCTGGTTCGTGGCGGTGGATGACGGCACGGCCGACTCGGTCAACGCCTGGTCGGTGGGTGCGGCGGTCTACGACAAGGTGCAACAGGGGCAACGGGTTCAGGCGGTGGTGACCCGGATGCTGGGTCACGTGCGCTCGATCGAGGTGCTGGATGGCGAGGTGCCCGGATCGTCCGCAGTGGCCGATAAGGTCGACGTGGACGCCTCGGCCGATCCCGCGTTGTTGGCCTCCGCTCGCCGGTTGAGTGAGAGCCGATCCGCCTGACGTGCCCGTGGATCAGCCGGATTCGTCCGGGCCGGTCTCGGCGGCCACCACTTCGGCGATCTGCACCGCGTTGAGGGCCGCACCCTTGCGCAGGTTGTCGTTGGAAAGGAACAGGGCCAGGCCGTGCTCGACGGTGGGGTCGACCCGGATCCGACCCACGAACGTGGCGTCCTCGCCTGCGGCCTCGAGCGGGTTCGGGATGTCGGCCAACTCGACGCCCGGCGCCCAGGCCAGGATCTCCCGCGCCTCGTCGGGGGTGATCGGGCTGGCGAAGCGGGCATTGATGGACAGCGAATGGCCGGTGAAGACCGGCACGCGCACGCACGTGCCGGACACGGCGAGATCCGGGATGCCGAGGATGCGGCGGTTCTCGTTGCGCAGCTTCTGTTCCTCGTCGGTCTCTTCGGAGCCGTCCTCGACGAGGGAGCCCTGCAACGGAACCACGTTGAACGCCACCGGTTTGGCGAACACCTTCGGCTCGGGAAACTCGACCGCCCGACCGTCGAAGGTGAGCTCCGTGGCGCGGTCGGCCACCTTGCGGACCTGCTCGTCCAGCTCGGCCACCCCGGCCAACCCGCCGCCTGAAACCGCCTGGTAGGTGCTGACCACGAGGGCTTCGAGACCGGCGACCCGATGCAGTGGGGCGAGCACCCTGGTGCCGGCCATGGTGGTGCAGTTGGGGTTGGCGATGATGCCCCGCGGCCGGTTGGCGATGTCGTGGGCGTTGACCTCGGCGTCCACCAGCGGCACCTCGGGGTCCATCCGCCAGGCGGAGGAGTTGTCGATCACCACCGCGCCGTCGGCCACCACCTTGGATGCGAGGGCCAGCGATGTCGTCTTGCCGGCGGCCATGAGGACGATGTCGAGCCCGGCGTAGTCGGCGGTGGCCGCGTCCTCCACGGTGATCTCGCGATCAGCCCAGGAGATGGTGCGCCCGGCGGACCGCTCCGAGGCGAAGAGCCGCAGCCCGTCGACCGGGAACTGGCGCTCGGCCAGCACGCCGAGCATGACCCCGCCGACCTGCCCGGTGGCCCCGATGATGCCGATGTCCATGGCATGGGAGGGTACCGGGACCCTGTCCATCTCCCGAACCGTTTAGCCTTACATCAAGGAGACGAGTAAGGAGAGAGCAGGTTGGACGCTGCAGCGAAGGTCACCTCGAAGGGACAGGTGACGGTTCCCAAGGCTGTTCGTGACGCCCTCGGAATCAAAGAGGGCGACCAAGTCGTGTTCCGTGTCGAGGGGAACCGAGCAGTGCTGGCCAGAACGCCAGACCTCTTGGACCTTGCTGGCACCATCAGGGTGCCCGCGACGAGGCGCAACGTGGCATGGGACCAGGTGATCCGAAGAACGCGGGCGGCGCGGGCGGCAGCGCGTCGGTGAGCGCTTTCATCGACACGAACATCCTCGTTCGGCATCTGACTGGCGACCCGCCGGGGATGGCTGTCCGGGCAACGGCCTATCTGGAGGTGGAGACCGAGCTGCTGCTGACCGACCTCGTGGCCGCTGAGACGGTGTACGTGCTCGAGTCGTTCTATGAGGCATCTCGAGAGGATGTTGGCCGGTCGATCCGCTCGCTGATCGCATTCCGCTCGGTCGTCTGCGTGGACCCAGCGCTCCTCCTGCGGGCCATCGAGGTGTATGAGACCGACAGGATCGACTTCGCCGAGGCGTACCTCGTCGCGTGCGCCGAGAGCACCGGCGTCGGGAAGGTTGTCTCGTTCGATCGGTCAGTCGATCGTGTCCGCACGGTCGAGCGGCTCGAACCACCGCACCTGTGAGGCCTTGGGCGGGCCGCCGGGCGAGGTCGTTAGGGTCGTGACGGAGCACAGCTGGCGGATCCTCGTTAGTCGACGACCGCCGAAGAACACGCACTGCTCCTGCTGGAGGTTCGGGGCCAAGGCCGCCCTCGCGGCGCCCATGACCTGATCATCGCGGCAACGGCGAAGGCTGCGAAGCGCACAGTCGTCACCGGGAACCCGAGGGCCTTCTCGAAGGCCTAACCGACGTCGGAGGCCGGCCCTACCGGTAGCCGAGTCAGTCGACCCGCAACGGGCCCACCCTCCGCACTCAGAACGGCGGCGGTCACGAGCCACTGGCTCAGGCGGACGCCTTCTCCAAGCCGAACGCGTCGTGCAGGGCGTTGACCGCCCGTTCGAGCTCGGATTCGGCGATGACGCAGCTGATGCGGATGGCCGACGAGGAGATCATCTCGATGTTGATGCCGCGCTCGGCCAGCGTCTCGAACACGGTGGCCGCCACTCCGGGGCTCGACTTCATGCCCGCGCCCACGAGGCTGACCTTGCCGATGGCCGCATCACCCGCCACGCCCGCCGCGCCTATCTCGGTGGCAAGCCCGGAGCACACCTCGATCGCCGTGTCGAGATCGGCATGGGGCACGGTGAAGGAGATGTCGGTCTTGCCCAGCTCGGACGTGTTCTGCACGATCATGTCGACGTTCACGTCGCGGGACGCGAGGCCGCGGAACAGCTTCGCCGCGATGCCCGGCTGGTCGGGCACACCGGCGATCGTGATCTTGGCCTCGGAGTCGTCCGGGACGACGCCGGTGACTATGGCCTGTTCCATGGTGGGATCCTCCTCGGTGACCCAGGTGCCCGGCTCCCAGGTGAAGCTCGAACGGATGTGCAACGCCACGCCCCAGGTTCGGGCGAACTCGACGGCCCGCATGGCCGGTTTGGGGCACCCGCAGGCGCACATCTCGAGCATCTCCTCGAAGCTGATGTGGCTCATCTTGCGGGCTCTGTCCACCATGCGCGGGTCGGCGGTGAACACGCCCGGCACGTCGGTGTAGAGCTCGCAGACGTCGGCCTTGAGCGCTGATGCCAAGGCGACCGCGGTGGTGTCCGAGCCGCCTCGACCGAAGAACGTGACATCCCGGGCGGCCGACACGCCCTGGGATCCGCCGACCACCGGCACTCGACCCTGTTCGACGGCCTCTTGCACCCGATCGGCGCGGATCTCGAGGATCTTGGCGTTCGTGTGGTTCGAGTCGGTTATGAACCCGGCCTGGCTACCGGTGAAGGAGTCGGCCGGGACGCCGAGGTCGTGCAGCGCCATGCACAACAGCGCGGTCGCCTTGCGCTCACCTGCGGTGATCAGCATGTCCATCTCGCGACCGGGTCGAGTGGACGACACCAACGAGGCCAAGCGCAGCAGTTCGTCGGTCTCCTTGCCCATAGCGCTGACCACGACGACGAGCTCGTCACCACGGCGGCGGGTGCGGGCGACGTGGTCGGCCACCTGACGGATCCGCTCAGGGTCGGCGACCGAGGTTCCCCCATACTTCTGCACGACCAAGCCCACGCCGAGACGGTAGAGGCGAGCCGTCCTCGTCGCCACACCGATACCGGCGGCTCTGGGGCGCGAGCCTCGCGCCGAGACGCGCTCAAGCTGGGAAGTTGTAGACCGATGCCTCGATGATGGGCCCTTCGAGCATCACTCCCCACCCGCGAAGCTGGGCCACACCTGTCGGGATGTCACCGCCTACGAGCGTGCACAGCGCCTTCAAGTCGTCGTGTCTCAAGGACAGGACCTTGCCGTTGAAGTCACCCCTGGCTTCGATGATCGCCTGCACGAACCGGCGGATTGGAGCCGCCGCATCCACGGTGCGCAGCACTTGCAGGTCGAGGACGATCTTGTGCCTCTCCGGTGGCGTCGACGCCGGGTGCGGTTCGCCCAGCAGCACCGATACCGGGACGTTGTAGAAGTTGGCCAGCTCATGCAGCCGGGGCAAGGACAGGTTGCGGAAGCCGCGCTCGTAGGAGCCGACAGCCGAGGCGCTCCAGCGACCGCTCGATCTGTTCTCCACATCGGCCAACGAGTGGCCCTGCGCTTGGCGTATGGCTCGCAGTCGGCGGCCGACAGACAGCGCGAACACACGCTCCTCGTCGATCTCGCCGCGCTGGGCCATCGCCCCCATCATTGTCGACGCAGCGCCCGCCCACGGTTCCCTCTTGGCCCGGTCGGACCGCGGATCAGCGGCTCCGACCCGTTCGGTAGGGTGCGCCCAGTGGCCACCGACAAGCGACAGCGTCAGAAACAGGGTCGGCAGGCGCGGATGGAGGCCGAGCGGGCCGCGACAGCGCGGGCCCGTCGGATCCGCGGCATCCGCAACGCGATCATCTTCGCGGTGCTCGTCGTCATAGCGGCAGTCGTGTTGTCGACCGTTCGCTGAAGCACTGCCTGAAGCCGGTCATCTCGGCGAGCAGACCATCAGGTCAACGTGAGGTCGATGGTCAGACCGGCAAGGACGTGAGATCGGCGGGTAGGCCACCTTGGAACACAGCAACACCGCCGGCACCCGCAGCCGTCCACGTCCCATCAGGGTCCCGGATCAACGCGGTGCGTTCGTCGATCCCCACCAGGACGAGGCCCGCCGGGCTCATCTTCAGCGTGCGGTGAGCCGCATCCTCAGACCAGCGGTTGTGGGCCGGGATCACCGCCAGGTTGGCTAGTAGGCCGAGGCCGAGCGTGAACGCACCGCCCCGAGGATCGACCATCGGGTCACAGAGCACCATCGCGCCGGCCGAGGAGCCAGCCACCACGCTGCCGTCGTCCCAGGCCTGACACAGCGCGTCCCAGGCGGGGCTGTCCTTCAGCACCGAGCGCAGATGCATGGGTGAGCCGCCGACCAGGTAGACGAAGCGAGCGGACCGGATGCGTTGCACCAAGGCCGGATCGAAGGCCTGGGGTCGGCTGAGCAGATCCAGTCCCACGGCGGTGGCGCCCAAGCTCTCGAACCACGCGATCGCTCGCTCGACGACGCGGCCAGGATGCTCATAGGCCGCTCCGGTCGGCACCACCAGCACCTCTCCGCCGCCGCTGCGCGCCAGTAGGTCCTCGTCGAACGAACATCCCGCAGAGAACTCATCACCGCCGACGAGACCGAGCAGACCAGGCACCCAACCCAACCTATGCGCGTCACCTTGTCGGGCCCGCGCCCGTCGCGGCTTTGGACCGACAATGACCGGTCGGTAACTTTCCGGACCATGACGATCGAGCGCGTAGGCATCATCGGGTCGGGGATCATGGGCTCGGGGATCGCCGAGGTAGCAGCCAAGTCGGGCCACGACGTGGTGCTGCGCTCGCGCAGTCGGACCTCAGCCGATGGCATGGTCAGCTCGCTCGAGAAGTCGCTGACCAAGCAGGTGGAGCGGGGCAAGCTCGACGATCAGGACGCCAAAGCAGCCCTGGCCCGGGTGAGGGCCACCACCAACCTCCACGACCTTCACTCCTGTGATCTGGTGATCGAGTCTGTGGTCGAAGACCTGGCGGTCAAGAAGGAGCTGTTCAAACAGCTCGACCTCGTCGTGGGTGACGACGCCATCCTGGCCACCAACACGTCCACCCTGCCGGTGGTCGAGATGGCGATGGTCACGGACCGACCGGACAAGGTGTGCGGTGTCCACTTCTTCAACCCGGCTCCGATGATGGCGTTGGTCGAGATCGTCCGGCCGCTCACCGCCTCGGATGCCACGGTCTCCGCGGTCAGCGAGTTCGCCACCGCCTGCGGCAAGAGCCCGGTGGAGGTGGCCGATCGCGCCGGCTTCATCGTCAACGCACTGCTGTTCCCGTACCTGAACAACGCGGTTCGCTTGCTTGAGAACGGGACAGCCAGCCGCGACGACATCGACACCGCCATGAAGGGCGGCTGCAACTTCCCGATGGGGCCGCTCGCCTTGCTCGATCTGGTGGGCCTCGACACGTCGCTGGCCATCCTCGACGCGCTGTACGAGGAGTTCCGCGACCCGAACTACGCCGCTGTGCCTGCGTTGCGACGCATGGTCACCGCCGGCCACCTCGGCCGCAAGTCCGGCCTCGGGTTCTACGACTACTCGCGCTGACCGCCGAAGCCGCAGCGCAGCGAGGACCTGCTTCGACGGAACCAGCAGGCCGCCACCGCAGGCGCGCCGAGTATTTCCAGGAGGCGGCGCTACCCGCCGACTGTCGACTCTTGCGCGCTCTTGATCGCAGCCTTGGCGTCGGGCGGGAGGATGAAGCCCTGGCGCAGGAGCCGTTGGGTGGCTTGCGTGAACGCCCGGACGTAGGTCGCGTGGTCGGGGTACAGGGCCTTGAGCCTCGCCGGTGAGAACGGGACCGTCGATCCGAACAGCAGGCAGAACGGACCGCCGCCGTTGCCGTCGCCGGTCAGCTTCGAGGTGGGCACGTCGAGCTGCGGGAGCCGGATCCCGCCGAGCGCGTTGCCGTACTTGTCGCGCACCGGCATCCCGGCCGACCCGGGCTTCAGCTTCAGCCGCGGAGCCCGTGGCGGGGGCACGCTGTGGGTGATCCAACGGTTGAGCGAGAAGAACGCGGCGTTCATCACCTCGTACTGCGGCGCGGAGTTCGTGGCCGCGGTGCAGCTCCCGGCGCGCTGGGTCTCCACCCCCGTGCCGGTGCCGGCGATGGGTCCGCCGAGGAGGTAGGTGTCGGCATGAGCGGTGCCGGCGATCTCCCACAACCGATAGCGGTCGGTGTCGGCACCGCGGGTGGAGGAGTTGAAGCCCACGTCGGTCTCTGATGACACCACCATCACTGGAACGGCGAGATCCGTGCGGATGCGGGCCGACCCCGGTCCGCGGACCTGGCCGTTGGAGCCGAGGGGCGCCCCTGACGCGAACCGGCTGTGGATCATGAAGCCGTCGTACACCTCGACCAACGGGTGAACGGCGTCGACGTAGCTGGTCATGCGGATGGCGGACTGCGACTCGCCGTCGGCGATCAGCCGCCGAGATCTGCGCAGGCCAGCTAGCGGATCAACCCCGTTCGGGTGGCCGACGGCCTGGCCGGCCTGTGAGTAGATGTCATAGGAGTACTGATCGCCGGGATGGACCAGCGATCCGTATCGGGCCGGGTCGCCGTTCTTGGCCGCGTCGACGCCCACCTTCTGAGCTGAGACACCGACCCAGGCGAAACCTTCACGCATCAGCTCGGTATGAGCGAAGCTCCAGTCGGGCGCGATGTCGGACCCGGCCGACACGTTCAGCCACTCGACGACGACCGTGCCGTTGAACCGCCGCGGATCAGCCGGACGGCGCACGATCATCCGGGTCCTGTACCGGGCCGATCCCACGGGCAAGACCGACCAGCGGCCGTCGCTGCTCAGCGAACCTTTCGGCTGGTAGGCCCGGGCCGTGCCGGACATCGTGAGCTCCCGCTCGCGGTAACCGGGCAGCCCCGCCCCGTTGGGGGACGCAAGGCCGGCCTTGCCCCGAGCGGTGATCGGCCTGACCGTCCGGTTGGCCGCCCGCGAGCCCCTGGCTCGTGGCGGCGCAGTCGTCGTAGCACCGGATGAGCTCGGGGTGCTGGGTGATGAGGTGGCGCGGCTTGCCGGAGCGGTGACAGCCTTCCTGGTCGTCTTGTCGTCGGATGTTCCCGAGCTGGTCGGCTTCGTTGAGTCCGAGCAGGCCAAGAGCAACATGAGGGCCAAGACGAGGAGCAGGACGCTGCACCGGGGTCGGGGCCGGGCGCGTCTCGAGATGTTGCTCATGGAGACCGACGTTACCGGCGGTACCGCAACCGCCATCACGACGAGGGCAGGCCCGGCGCGACTGGCCGATGGCAGAATCCGCCGACATGGCACCAGTCGAGCCACCGGTCAGCCGGTGGGTGTTCCCACCGGTGGACTCCGCCGACGAGCACGGCATCGTCGGGATCGGGGCCGATCTGGAACCGGGCACGATCCTCGCCGCCTACCGGCGCGGACTGTTCCCGATGCCGCTGCGGCGCCCCCGGACCGTCGCCTGGTGGTCACCTGACCCGCGGGGCATCCTGCCGCTCGACCGGTTGCGGGTGAGCCGGAGCCTGCGCAAGTCCTGTGGCCGGTTCGACATCCGCATCGACACTGCTTTCTCCACGGTCGTCGAAGCGTGCCGGGACCCGACTCGACCTCACGGCTGGATCGACGGCGACATCCAGAGCGCGTACTCGCGCCTGCACCAGCTCGGCTGGGCCCACAGCGTCGAGGCATGGGCATCAGACGGACAACTGGCGGGCGGGCTGTACGGCATCGCCATCGGCGGGCTCTTCGCCGGTGAGTCGATGTTCCATCGGGTGACCGATGCCTCGAAGGTGGCCCTGGTCGCGCTGGTCGAGCTCCTGTGTGAGGCGGGGGCGGTGCTGCTCGACGTCCAATGGGCGACCGAGCACCTGTGCACGCTCGGTGCCATCGATGTGCCGCGGGAGGAGTACCTGCAGCGCTTGACCGAAGCACTGGAGCGCCCGCTGCCCGAGCCGTTCCGCTGAGCAAGGGCGGTTCGGCGTGACATGGGTGGTGACCAGGACGGACAATGTCGCCATGACCGAGGAGCAGCGCCAGAGCCGGGATCGCCGGGACCGGCCGTGGATGATGCGGACCTACTCGGGCCACTCGACCGCCCGTGCCTCGAACCAGCTGTACCGAACGAACCTGGCCAAGGGCCAGACCGGTCTGTCGATCGCCTTCGATCTGCCGACCCAGACCGGCTATGACCCCGATGACCCGCTGGCTCACGGTGAGGTCGGCAAGGTCGGGGTGCCGGTGGCCCACCGCGGCCACATGGAGGCGCTGCTCGACCAGATCCCGGTCGATGAGATGAACACGTCGATGACGATCAACGCCACCGCGGCGTGGATGCTCGGGCTGTACGTCGCCAACGCCGAACGCCATGGAGTGGAGCCGAAGCTGCTCCGGGGGACGACCCAGAACGACATCGTGAAGGAGTACCTGAGCCGCGGCACCTACATCTATCCGCCATTGCCTTCGCGCCGGTTGATAGTGGACATGTTCGCGTTCTGCCAGGAGTGGGTGCCCCTGTGGAACCCGATGAACGTGTGCAGCTACCACCTCCAGGAAGCCGGGGCCACACCGGTGCAGGAGCTGGCCTACTCGCTGGCCACGGCCATCGGCGTGCTCGATGCAGTCCGTGAGTCAGGCCAGGTACCAGAAGATCGCATGGCCAACGTGGTCGCTTCGATCTCGTTCTTCGTGAACGCCGGCATCCGCTTCGTCGAGGAGACGTGCAAGATGCGGGCCTTCACCGAACTGTGGGACCGCATCACCGCCGAGCGCTACGGCATCACCGATCCCAAGGCCCGCCGCTTCCGCTACGGCGTGCAGGTGAACAGCCTGGGCCTCACCGAAGCCCAGCCGGAGAACAACGTGCAACGCATCGTGCTCGAGGCGCTCGGTGTAACGCTGTCGAAAAAGGCGCGGGCACGGTCGATCCAGCTCCCGGCGTGGAACGAGGCGCTCGGCCTGCCCCGCCCGTGGGACCAGCAGTGGTCGCTGCGGATCCAACAGGTGCTGGCCTTCGAGACCGACCTCTTGGAGTACGAGGACCTGTTCGACGGGTCCAAGGTCGTCGAGGCCAAGACCGCCGAGTTGGTGGAGGAGGCGCAGGCCGAGTTGGACGATGTCCTGGCCCTCGGCGGAGCCTTCGAGGCGATCGACGAGCTCAAGGGACGGCTGGTGCGCAGCCATGCCGAGCGGATGCGCAAGATCGAGTCCGGCGAGCTGACGGTGGTCGGGGTCAACCGCTTCGTCGAGACGGCCGACTCACCGCTGGGCGGCGAGGACAACATCCTCAGAGTCGACCCCCGGGTGCAGGGCGAGGCCATCGCCGAGATCGGCGAATGGCGCTCGGCGCGCGACAACGACGCGGTGAAGCGGTCCCTCGACGAACTGGCACGCGTCGCCCGCAGTGGTGAGAACGTGATGCCGGCAACCATCGACCTGGCTCACGCCGGCGGCACGACCGGGGAGTGGGCCGCAGTGCTGCGCGATGAGTTCGGCGAGTACCGGGCGCCCACCGGCGTTTCGGCGGCCGCCGGGTTGACCGGAGGCTTGGACGGGTTGCGGGCCATAGCCGAACGGGTCAAGACGATGACCGGCGGCCCGCCTCGGTTCCTCGTGGCCAAGCCGGGCCTCGACGGCCACTCCAACGGGGCCGAGCAGATCGCCGTCGCCGCCCGGGACGCCGGCTTCGAGGTGATCTACCAGGGGATCCGCCTCACTCCGGAGCAGATTGCGGCGGTGGCTCGCGACGAGGACGTCGACGTCATCGGCCTGTCGATCCTGTCCGGTAGCCATCTCGAGCTGGTGCCCCAGGTCGTGGCGCTCGTCCGCTCCGAGGGCGTGGACGCCCCGGTCATCGCCGGCGGGATCATCCCCGAGGACGACCGTTCTCGCCTGTTGGCCGACGGTGTGGCCGCGGTCTACACGCCGAAGGACTTCGAGCTGACCAAGATCATGTCCGACATCGCCGACCTCGTGGAGCACCACCGAGGTAGCTGAGCGCGGTCGGCTCCGCAGCCGGTGCGGCTAGGAACCCGTCGGTTCCTCGAGCTCGGCCACGACCTCGGCGGTATCGGCACCGAGTGCCCGCGCCGCCCAGCGGAGGCGGCCGGGGGTGGCTGACAGCCGGGCGACCAGGCCCTGCATGGGGACGCCCCCGAGCTCGGTGATGGAGCCGCGCGCTCGGTAGTGCGGGTCTACCGCGATGTCGGCCATGTCATAGATCGGGGCTGCCGCGGCGTTGGCCGCTTCGAACGAGGCGAGGACCTCGACCAACGTTCGCTCCCCGATCCAGCCGGCCATGTGCTGGTCGACCTCCTCGCGGTGTTCGACCCGGCCGGCGAAGGACGCGAACCGTGGGTCGTCGCCCAGGCCCACGAGAGCCATCACCCGGGCCGCCACCGTCTCCGCCGAGGTCGAGATGGCCACCCACTTCCCGTCGGCGCAGCGGTAGGTGCCCCGCGGCACGGAGTACGGGATGCCCGAGCCCAGGCGAGGCTGGCGGTAGCCGGTGAGGGCGAAGGCGGAGAACAGCGGGCCCATGAGCTGGAACAGCGATTCGAGGAGGTTGACGTCGACCACTTGGCCGATACCGGAGTGGACAGCCACCAGCGTGGCGAACGCCGCCACCAGCGCGGTGACCTCGTCGGTGAGGGCGATGGGCGGCAGGAGCGGGCCGCCCGTCGGCTCGCCGTTGATGGCGGCGAACCCCGACATGGCTTCGGCCAACGTGGCGAAACCCGGCCGGTTGGCGTACGGACCGTCCTGGCCGAAGCCCGACACCCGCGTGACGATGAGGTGCGGGTTGGCGGCCAGGAGATCCTCCGGATCCAGGCCGAGCCGCTCTAATGTGCCGGGCCGGAAGTTCTCCACCAGGACATCGGCGGTGGCGACCAGCTTGCGCATCCGGGCGAGGTCGACCGGCTCTTTCAGGTCCAGGACCACCGAGCGCTTGTTGCGGCCGGCCAACTTCCACCACAGCGTCACGTCGTCGTGCGGGTCGCGCCACCCCATGCCCCGCGTCGTGTCACCGCCGTCGGGCCGCTCGACCTTGATCACGTCGGCTCCGAAGTCAGCCAGGTAGCGGGCACAGCCCGGCCCGGCGAGAACCGTCGAGCAGTCGATCACCCGCAGGTCACTCAGCGGGCCGGGCGAGTTTGCGGCGGCATCGCTCTCCGGGCTCGCACCGAGTGGCGTCCTGTCAGCCGTCATTCCAGGACGTTCATGCCGACCACCAGCCCGTCGCGGCCGGTCAGGGCGCGCAGTAGGTCGGCCATGAAGTCGTCCTCGACGAGATCGGCCAGGACCTGGATGGCGATGCGGCCCGGCAGCGGTGGCACCACCAGGTCGACGTCGATGGCCACGGCCAGATCGAGGGTGTGCACGACCAGCTCGACGATCCGGGTGGCGAGGTAATCGCCCAGGGGCATCACGCCGACGAACGTGTGCACCTGCGCCGTCTCCGGCGCGGCGTCAACCAGCTTGTTCACATGTTCGGCCAGACCCCGGGCGACGGCCACAGGGTCGTCGCCGAGCTCGCCGACCTCCCTCCGGGCGCGCCGCGCGATGTGGGGATGGGGGTCGTCCTCGGCCAGCACGGTCCGGAAGTAGGCCGCGGCCGAGGGCAAGGGCGTCGGGTCGCGGACGGTCCCGTCGAGGTACTGGTCCACCGTGCGGAACGCGCGGACGGAGTGAGCCACGAGCTCCCGCACGGTCCACTCGCCCAGGCCGGGCAGGTCCCACTGGTCGTCGTCGACCATCCGCAAAGCGTCGAGGAACCAATGGCCGGCCGACTGGAACCCGGCCACCGCCTCGTCGCGAGAGAACGTGCGGTCAGCCATCGACGGGCACTTCGAAGCAACGGTCGCTCAACGTGCCGAACGCATATGGGCCGTAGGTGCCTTCGTACATCTGGCGGGTCTTCTCGCTCCATATGAGCGCCGGTTCGGTGGAGATGCGGTGGAAGATCTGCAGGATCCCTCGTTCGTGCACCCGGTACTCGGCCCACGCGCCGGGGTAGTCCTTGACACAGGCCACCTCCACCCAGGGCAGTGCGCCGGTGGCTGCGAACCTGCGCACCCGGTTGCGATGGGTGTGACCGGCGAAGTAGCCGCGGATGGACGGACGTCGCGCCACCACGTCGATCAGCGCTTCGGAGTCGTCGGGGCGGATGCCGAAGTAGGTCGCGGGCCGGTGCCTCGACGACGGATCCCACACGTGATGGTGACCGAATACCAGGACCGGGCGATCGCTCTCCGCGGCCAGCGCGTCGAGCCAGTCCAGCTGATCGTGGCTGAGCCCGCCGCTCGGGAGCCCGTCGAGAGACGTGTCGAGCATGACCAGCCGCACGCCCGGCAGCACGATCTCCTGGGTGGCGATCGCCGCGAACGGCGCGTGGTGGTAGGACTCGTGGTTCCCGCGGACGTGGTGCAGCCGCTCGCCGAACGCCCCGCCGTACAGCTCGAGGAACGCCTTGTACTCCTCCGCTGTCCCGTTGGACGTGAGATCGCCCTTGACCAGCACCGCCGCCGGATCCAGAGCGGTGATCTCGGCCACCGCTCCTTCGTTCATCACCGCCGGGTACGGGTCGTCGCCTGGGTCGGCCCGGAACGTCGGGCCGACATCGCTTCCGGTGATGACACCGCACTCCTCCTCACCGAAGTGGACGTCGTTGACTGTGGCGAAGGTGCTCAGCAGCTCGCCGGGGTGAGGCAACGTCTTGAACGAGAAGCCGTCGATCTCATAGGCGGTGTCCGGGGTGAGCCCACGGTGAACCCGGACGTCGAGGCCGTCATGGACGACGGCCTCGGTGGGCGAGACGGAGGTCAGTTCGGCAACCGGTCCGGGGAGCCCTCGCTCAGGTGGTGATGACATAGGAGTTGGCGACCTTGTCATGCCAGGTCTGCTTCTCCTCGTCCCACAGCATCCACAGGTACCCCAGGGCGCAGACCGAACCGGAGGCCACTGACTGCACCAGGTAGCGCACGAACGCTCGTCCCGGCCCGATTGGCTGACCGGTGTTCTTGTCCACCACCTTGATGCCCACCGCCTTTCGGCCGACGGTCTGGCCGGTGCGGCCGACCAGGAAGACTTGGTAGTAGATGGCGAAGATCACGCCGGCGGCCAGCACGAGCCCGAAGATCGTCCAGGAGAGAGTGGTCGGGTTGCGGCAGGTCTTCAGCTCGTCGTTGATCGTGCAGAGGTGGCGGTCGCCCTTCGGGCCGGCGATGAGGGCAATGACCGCGATGGCCGGGAGGATGGCCATGATGAACCCGTCGATCAGGAGCGCGCCGAGGCGGGAGCCGAAGCTGGCGAACGGCGGGCCACCGTGGCCCATGGCCGGCGGATAGCCGGGCTGGGGGTAGCCGTATCCCTGCCCGGGAGGCGGGGGTGGCCCGCCGGGGGCGGGAGGCGGCCCGTAGCCCTGACCCGGTGAAGGGGTGGGCGGCGGGTACCCGGCTCCGGATGGTGGTCCAGACGGGTTCTGGGGTGCCTGCCAGTCGCTCATCGGCGTGAACCATACTCAGGCCGCCAACCGGCGGACCGAGATCCTCACCACGGCCGATCGCGCCGGACCGGCACCGGCTTGGACCACCAACGGCCCGAGAAACGCCACCGAGCGACGGCCGGCTCACCCACATCGTCAGAAGCGTGCGGCCACACCACCTCAAGAGCGGCCACGATCGCCGCAACCTCCTCCGGAGAAGCAGCCGGACTGAACCGAGGCGGTTGAGCAGTGACGGGCCGGTGATCGTTCACGGGAAACCGAAAGCGGCAGGCCAACTCGAGACCACGGCCCCCTGAGACCGGCGAGGGCCGTGGGGGGTGTGGAGGGCGCGGCGGTCGTTCACAGGAGCCCGAAAGCGGCAAGGCAACTCGAGACCAAGGCCCCCTGAGACCGGCGGGGGGCGTGGGGGGCAGAGGCCTTCGTGCCGGAGCCCCCCACCAGCGGATCGATCCGGCTCCGCCGGTCGATCCGCTCAGCAACCGGTCGGCCGAAGGCCATCCATCGCGGGAAGCTCGTCCGAGTGGAGTGAGCGAAGCGAACGAACGAGGACGAAATCACAACGGCCGTCCATCGCGGGAAGCTCGTCCGAGTGGAGTGAGCGAAGCGAACGAACGAGGACGAAATCACAACGGCATGTTGCCGTGCTTGCGGGGCGGGAGCTCCTCTTTCTTGGAACGGAGCATGTCCAAGGCGTCGATAAGGACCTTGCGGGTGTCAGCCGGGTCGATCACGTCGTCGATGAAGCCGCGCTCGGCTGCGATGTAGGGGTTGAGCCAGCGTTCGGTGTACTCGTCGATCAGCTCGGCGCGACGGGTGACCGGGTCGGCCGCCTCGACCAGTTCTCGGCGGTACACGATCTCCACCGCACCCGATGCCCCCATCACCGCCAGCTCGGCTGACGGCCAGGCGTAAGCGAGGTCGGCTCCGATGGACTTCGAGTTCATCACCACGTACGCGCCGCCGTAGGCCTTGCGGGTGATGATCTGCACTCGGGGGACCGTGGCCTCGCAGTAGGCGTAGAGCAGCTTGGCGCCGTGGCGGATGATGCCGTTGTACTCCTGGTCGACGCCAGGCAGGAACCCGGGCACGTCCACGAACGTGACGAGTGGGATGTTGAAGGCGTCGCAGGTGCGCACGAACCGCGCCGCCTTCTCGGAGGATTCGATGTCGAGCACGCCAGCGAAGAACATCGGCTGGTTGCCGACGATCCCCACTGACTCGCCGTTGAGGCGGGCGAAGCCGCAGACGATGTTCTGCGCCCAATGAGGGAAGTATTCGAAGAAGTCGCCGTCGTCGACGACCGTGCTCACCACCTTGCGCATGTCATAAGGCAGGTTGGCGCTGTCGGGCATCAGCTCGATCAGCTCGGGGCACTGCCGGTCGGGTGGGTCGTCGGTGGCGACGATGGGCGCCACCTCCAAGTTGTTGCTCGGCAGGAAGGCCAGCAGGTAGCGGACATCGTCGAGGCAGGCCTCGTCGTCTGACGCCACGAACGTGGCTATGCCCGACTTCGAAGCGTGGGTCATTGCCCCACCCAACTCCTGTTGGGTGACCTCGGCTCCGGTCACCGTCTTCACGACGTCGGGACCGGTGATGAACATGTAGCTCGTCTGATCGACCATGAAGACGAAATCGGTCATGGCCGGGCTGTAGACCGCGCCGCCGGCACACGGGCCCATGATCACGCTGATCTGCGGGGTGACACCGGATGACTTCACGTTGCGATGGAAGATGCCGCCGTAGCTGGCCAGGCTGACCGGCCCTTCCTGGATCCGGGCGCCGGCGCCGTCGTTGAGCCCGACCAGCGGTGCGCCGACCTTGAGGGCGAGGTCCATCAGCTTGTGGATCTTCTCGGCGAACACCTCGCCCAGCGCCCCGCCGAACAGGGTGAAGTCCTGGGAGAACACGAACACCTTGCGGCCGTCGACGGTGCCCCATCCGGTGATCACGCCGTCGGTGTAGGGCCGCTCTTCGGTGTCGGGGTTGCGGCTGCGGGCCAAGAGGTCCAGTTCGTGGAACGAGCCCTCGTCGAGCAGGTAGTCGATGCGCTCCCGGGCCAGCATCTTGCCCCGGTCGTGCTGGCGCTTGACCGACCGTTCGGATCCCGGCTGGAACGCCTGCTCGCGGCGCTTGCGCAGGTCGTCGAGCCGCTCGGACAGCGGATGCTCGGCCATGGCCGGGAGGCTACGCGCTGATCTTTGGGGAACCCAATGCGCACCGGGGCGTCTCGGCGACAGGGACGAACTCCTACGATCCGTCCGTGGACCTTCCCGTGATGCCGCCTCTCGCGCCGATGCTGGCCAAGGCGACCGACTCGCTGCCCGAGGCCGAACCGGGCGACTACCTGTTCGAGCCGAAGTGGGACGGCTTCCGGTGCGTCGTTTTCCGAGACGGCGATGAGGTCGTGCTGGGTAGCCGCAACGAGCGACCGCTCAACCGCTACTTCCCTGAGTTGCTCGTTGCGCTGCGGGCGTCGCTACCGGAGCGCTGCGTGGTGGATGGCGAGATCGTGGTCACGAGCTCCAACGGGCTCGACTTCGACGCGTTGCAGCAACGGATCCATCCTGCTGAGTCGCGTGTGCAGAGGTTGGCCGGCGAGACGCCGGCGTCGTTCGTGGCCTTCGACCTCCTCGCTCAAGACCATCAGTCGCTGCTCGCATCACCGTTCGTCGAGCGTCGTCGCGCTCTGGAACAGGCGCTGGCCGGCGCCCGGCCACCGGTCCACTTGACCCCCTCCACCGCGGATCGCTCCCTGGCCTCGGACTGGTTCGTTCGTTTCGAGGGCGCCGGCTTGGACGGAGTGATGGCCAAGCGCGCCGCCGGTACTTACGAACCGGACAAGCGGGTGCAGCTCAAGGTGAAACACGTTCGCGCCGCGGACTGCGTGGTGGCCGGGTACCGGGTCCACAAGAGCGGAGACGGCCCGGGCTCGATCCTGCTCGGCTTGTACGACGACGACGGCGAGCTGCACCATCTCGGCGTGGCCTCGTCGTTCACCGCCGCCAGGCGCAAGGAGCTGACCGCCGAGCTGGCGCCCTACGTGGCGGCGGACCTGACCGACCATCCATGGGGTCAGTGGTCCGAGGCGTCAGCCCATGAGGCCGCCGCTGGCGGCCGGATGCCGGGTGCCCCCTCGCGCTGGAACGCCAAGAAGGACCTGTCTTTCACGCCACTGCGACCGGAGTTGGTGGCCGAGGTCGCCTACGAGCGGGTGGACAGCGGTCGCTTCCGTCACTCGGCCCGCTTCCTCCGCTGGCGGCCGGATCGCACGGCTGAGAGCTGCACGTTCGCCCAGCTCGAGGTGGTGCCGCCGATCGAGCTCCAGTCCGTGTTCGGCAGCTGAACCGGCCGGGGTCGGTGGGGCTACCGCCCTTGCGACACTCAAGACGGGCGGGCCGAAGCCTCAGATCCGTCTTGCGGCCAAGGCATCGGCCCGCTCGGCCAGGGCCGGGGCGTCGACCGACTCGCAGAGCTCGGCAAAGCCCGGGCGGGGACCGGTCCAGCGCAGCTCGTCCACCGCCTCGATGGTCGGCGCGTCGATCTCGATGGTGGCGATCCGGCGGAACAGCAGCGCATCATCGAAGTTGGCTCTGAGGCTGGCCGCCAGCTTCCCCGCAGCGCGGACCGGCACGTCCCACTGGTCGGCGGCCGCCGGGATGTCCTCCAGCCGTCCGTACCGGGCCAGCACGGCCGCCGCCGACTTGGCGCCCCACCCGGCCAGGCCCGGGAACCCGTCGGCCGAGTCGCCCACCAGCGCGAGGTAATCGGGGATGGCCGATGGTGGCACGCCGAACTTGGCCTCAACGGCGGCCGCGTCGCTGGTGACCCGATGGCGCCGGTCGAGTTGCACCACCTTGCCACCGACGCATTGGCCGAGGTCCTTGTCGGGCGTGCAGATCCACACCCGCTCGACCCGGTCGTCGGCCGCCGCGACGGCGGCCGCCGCGCCCAGGGCGTCGTCGGCCTCGAACTCCACCATCGGCCACACCACCACACCGGCTGCCCTCAGTACCTCTTCGACCAGCGGGAACTGCGCGAGCAGGTCCGCGTCCACTCCGGCTCCGGTCTTGTAACCGGCGTAGAGGTCGTTGCGGAACGACTCGATCACGTGGTCGGTGGCCACGCCGACGTGGGTGGCACCGCCTTCGAGCATCTGGAGCACCGACCCGACCACGCCACGAGTGGCCGCCACCTCCCGCCCATCAGCGGTGACGTGGGACGGCAGGGCGAAGTAGTACCGGAACAGCTCGTAGGTGCCGTCGACCAGATGGACCTGAATCCCACGCATCCCACCAGGCTGGCAGGCGCCGCCGCCTGGTCGAGGCAAGGTTGGGTCGAACGTGGCCTCTGACAGCCACCTTTGACACAACATTCGATCTCGGGTGCGGTCAGGAGGCGGCGGGAGCGGCTTTCGGCAGCGACTCGCCGGCCACCAGCTTGCGCCAGCCCTTGGGCACCCGATTGGCCTTGAACGCTCCGGCGTCGATCACTGCGTCCAGCACCGGACGGATGGCCTTGGCCTTCCAGCGCAGGCGGGTGTCACTGGTGCGGACTCGCTTCCAGGTCTCCATGGCCGGCAGGCCCACGGTCTCGTACACGCCGGGGTGCACGATCATGTCGAACATCCCGCCGATGATGATCGGCGCCACGTAACGCACCGCGAGACGCTCGATCAGGCTCGCCCTCTCCCACACCTCGGGCAGCATGGCCCGGGCGAAGGACAGGTGCCGGGCCTCTTCCATCCGGTGGTACTTGTTGACCTCTTTGACGAACGGATCGGTGTCGGGGTGCTCAGAGGCCATCTTCTGGAACAGGTCCGGGATCTCCTCGCCGCCCAGCACGAGCGTGTAGAGCAGAGCGGGCAGCGAGATGATCTGCTTCATGCCTCGCCGCTCGATGAAGCGCATCACCCGGTTGGCGAACGGGTTCTTGGCCTTCGGCTGGAGCTGTTCGAGCATGCGCAGGAAGATCCGTTGGTGACGGGTCTCCTCGCCGATCTCGTGCAGCAGGTAGACGGTGCGGGGGTCCACCAGGTTCGTGCTGGTGGCCACCTGCAGCGCGAAGCCGGCTTCCAGGACCGCTTCGAAGCGGATCCCCGCTTCGGTGATGGAGGCGATCTCCTCCCGGGACAAGGTGATCCGTTGCTCAGGAGTGAGATCGAAGCCGAGGTCAGCCACGCTCAGCAGCTCGTCGGGGAGCAGCTGCCCGTCGCCGACGTGGCCGGGGACGTCTCGGTCCGGGTCGATCACCCGGCGCTCGGAGGCGGTGTTGAGCTTGCGGATCCGGTCTTCAACCAGTGTGGCGGTCATCGCGGGGCTCCTTGGAGAGGGGCGACTAACTGTTACCGACAGTAACAATCTGGAGCCGCTAGAGCAATAGCCGAGGCAGAGACATCGGGCACACCGCCGCAGCCCGCCGATCAGCTCGGTTGCGGCCGGTCGTCCACCGGCCCAGCCGTCATGCCTGACCACAAGAGGTTGGTCAGGTAGCCCACCAGGCGTTCCCGCGACATCGTCTGGTTGTCCACCCACCAGTCGCCGGCCAGATGGACCATCCCGACGATGCCGTAGCCCCACGGTTCGGCCGCGCCGGTGTCGCCACCAGCCGCCGCCAGCCGGTCGCCCACCAAAGTGGCGATGCGGCGCCCGATCTGGTTGGCCAGCGTCGTGACCGTCTCGCCTCCGGGGCGTCCGCTGTGTTGCATCAGGAACCGGTACAGGGCGGGGTCGGATTCGATGAGGGAGATGTAGGAGTCGATGCCGTCGTACAACAACGTGCGCGGGTCGCCCTCGGTCCCGAGCGCCGCGCCCAAGCGTTCGCTCAAGTCGGTGAAGAACCGCGCGACGAGCCCGGCGACCAAGCCGTCCCGGTCGCCGAAGTGTCGATAGAGGATGGGTTTGTGCACCCCGGCCTGGGCTGCCATGGCCTCCATGGACGCGCCCGGCCCGTCGCGCCGGATCACCTCGACCGCGGCGTCGAGCAACGCTTCACGACGTTCGGCCCGGCGGGCGGTCCGGGTTGGGCTCAGGGCGCGGGGACGGCTCGGCACGCTCTCGGTGCTAACAGCCGACTCTCATGCGGTCAAGGTCAGCCCTTCCCAGTGACGCCTGCGCTGTCGAAGGTGGCCATCTCATTCAGGACGCGTGCCGCGGCCTCGATGATCGGTACTGCCAGGCAGGCGCCGGATCCTTCGCCAAGGCGGAGCCCCAGGTCGAGCAAGGGTTCCAGGCCGAGGTGGGCCAAGCCAACGGTCGCGCCGGGTTCGGTGGAACGATGCCCGGCGATGACGTAATCGGACGCGTGCGGGCACAACTGGTGGGCCACGAGGAGGGCTGCGACCGCGATGACCCCGTCGATCACCACGGGAACACGGCGGCTGGCGCCGCCGATGATGAGCCCGACCAGCGCGGCGATCTCGAGGCCGCCCACCTCGGCGAGCAAGTCGACCGGGTCGGCTGGGCCGCCGCTTCCGACTCGGGCCAAACCGGCCTCCACCGCGGCCACCTTGATGGCCAGGGCGGCTCCGTCGATGCCGGATCCCAGACCTGTGACGTCCGACGCGGCAGATCCCGTGATGGCCGCGATGAGCGCAGCCGATGGGGTCGTGTTTCCGATTCCCATGTCCCCGGTCACGAGCATCTTGGCGCCACCAGCCACCAACTCGCCGGCCACGGACGCGCCCACATCGAGAGCAGCCTCGGCTTCGGCTCGGGTCATCGCCGGCCCGGCCGCCAGGTCGGCGGTGCCTCGCCGCACGTTGCGGCGCAGCAGACCGGGAACAGGACCGAGACCCAGCGCATCGAGATCGGTGGCCACGCCGACGTCGATGACGGTGACACTCGTGCCGACCTGGCGGGCCAGGACGTTGATCGCTGCGCCACCGGCCACGAAGTTCCCGACCATCTGGGCCGTGACCTCCTGAGGCCACGGCGTGACTCCCCGCGCTACGACGCCGTGGTCACCGGCGAACACCGCGATGGCCGCCGGTCTTGGAACCGGTGGCGGATCCTGACCGGCGATGGCGGCCAGTTGTGCACCGATCGCCTCGACGCGGCCCAAGGCGCCCGGTGGCTTGGTGAGCCGGTCCTGGCGAGCGACGGCCGCCGCCTCGGCCCGTCTGTCCAGCGGGCCGATCGATGCCATTGCTGCCGCTAAGTCGTCCGTCATCGTTGATCCTCCTGTCTCAGCCCGCTCACGTGGTCGCGTCCAGCGCACGGGCCAGCCGATCGAGGCCGCACTCGTCGGGCACGGCGACCCGGGCGTAGGCGGGCATCCCGAAGCTCGCGCAGTCGCGCACCACCACACCCTGCGGAGCGAGCCGTTGGCGAAGGTCGGCCGCGTGGGCCAACACCCACGGCGCGTCGGAAGGACTGGTCGTGATGCAGTGCCGGGCGAGCAGGTCGGCAAGTCCGGCCCTGAGAGCGGAGATCTCGTGCTGCCAGCGCCCGAGCTCGGCCAGTTCGAGAAGCGCGGGGAGCACCGCCAGGGCGAGGCTGTTGACCGGCCAGGCCGCCTGGTGCCGAGCGAAGCGGTCGATGTCGTCGGCGATCACGTAGCCGGCGCGAAGGCCGGGGCAGGCGAAGACCTTGGTGAGCGAACCGATGACGACAGCTGCGGGATCGCGCCGCGTCCAGGCGCCGGTGGCCAACGGGAAGAACGCCTCATCCCAGACCTCTGCGGTGGCCGAGGGATCGGCCAGGACACCGGTGGGGTTGCAGGGGTTCGAAGCCCAGCACGGTCCGGCTCCGGTCCGCGGGTGCAGGGAGAACTCGGGCTCGGTCCGAACCGTTCCGCCGATCTCGGCGGCCACGATCGCTATCGCCTCGCTGGCGCCGTTGGTGAGGAGGACGCGGTTGGCCTCCACCTCCAGGTGCTCAGCCAGGATCCGCGTCGCTTCGCTTCTATCCGGGTAACGCCTCAGGCTGGACAGGTGGCCTGCGGCCACCGCGGTGACGTCCGGCGCGCAGGGGTTGAGCGACTGGGAGAGGTCCAAGACGTCGGCGGGGTGGAGGCCCAGCGCTCGCGCCACGGCGGCGCCGTCCCCGCCGTGGCGGCCGGGCGGCGGGATCATCGCCGCCTCCGACGCTGCAGCGCGCCCAGCGAGGCCAGGCCACCGGCAACGGCGAGACCGACATCATCGGCGAGCCGCACGGCCCGACCGATGTCGGCCCGCTCGGGAGCGGGGCCGTCACCGAGCGAGGGTCGCACCTCGACGCGGTCGCCGTAGCGGTTCTCGCCACCGAGTCGCAGCCCGAGTGCCGCGGCGAACGCCGCCTCGGCCACGCCCGCGTTCGGGGACGGGTGGTGCGGCGCGTCGCGCCGGACCAACCGCCAGACCGCGCCGGCCGCGCCAGGGCGAACCGTCGCCACCATGACCGCGGTGACGCGGGCGGGCACCCAGCCGGCGAGGTCGTCCAGGCGGGCTGAAGCCCATCCGTAACGCTCGTGGTACGGCGTCCGGTGTCCCACCATCGAATCCATGGTGTTCAACGCGCGGTACCCCATCGCTCCCGGGGCGCCGAACGCCGCGCCCCACAGGGCGGGGGCCACCACCGCGTCCACGGTGTTCTCGGCGACCGACTCGACCACCGCCCTGCACAGCTCCTTGCCGTCCAGGTTCGACGGGTCCCTCCCGACGAGGGCCGGGATGAGCTTGCGAGCGCGCTCGATGTCGTCGCCGGCCAGAGCGTCTTCCACCGCACGCGCCGCTTCACCGAGGGCTCGTCCGGCGACCGCCACATAGGTCGCGGCGGCAGTGCCGCCCAGGATCGCTCCGCTTCCGACGCCCATGGCCAGACCAGCCACGGCGTGGGCGACACCGGCGACCCTTCGGTCCCGATACAGCACACGCTCGGTGGCCGCGAGAGCCGCCCCGAGCAGAGCCACCGGATGAGGCGACACCGGTGGCTCACCAACCACGCGATCGATCACCAAGGCCGCCGCCGCGCCGAACGGATCGAAGACCTTCACCACTTGGCCGCCGCCACCAGCAAGCCGACCGTCTCTGCGATGACCCCGGCCGCGCCGAGCACGTCACCGGTGTACCCACCGATGCGCCACCTCGCGGCGCCCAGGACGAGGGGACCGGCAACGAGCGAGGCCAGGACCGCCACCTCGGTGCGGCGACCGTCGGCGAGGAGGCCGAGCGAGGCCGCGCTGGCGACACCGTAGGCCCCGACGAGGCGCCAATCTCCGCCGAGGAACGCGTCGGCGAGCCCACCTTCGCGTCGCACGTAGGGCAGCGCCCGGGCACCGACCGCCATCACCGTGCGCGACCCACACCACAGCGCCACACAAAAGAGCACCGACACCGGCTGTGAAGCGAGCGCGGCGAACCGCACGAGCAGGACCGCCACCACGACCGTGACACCAAACGCGCCCACGCCCGGGTCGCGCATCACCTCCAGGCGCCGTGCGGTGCCGCCGAGGTGGGGCAGCAGGCCGTCCGCCGAATCGGCCAATCCGTCCACGTGCAGCATCCCGGTCAGTGTCAGATCGGCGACGACCGCCAGCGCGGCCGCAGGCGCCGGTTCGAACACCTTGGCGGCAAGCCACCACGCACCTCCCACCCCGAAGCCGATGAGCGCGCCGACCAGCGGGAACCACTCGAACGTCCGACGGTCAGGTGGCCCGCCGCCCAGTGGTAGTGGCGTCAGGAACGCCAAGGCTCGCCTCACGGGCGCACGAGGGGAAGGATCCGGCCGGCCACGACCAGCAAGACGTCGTCGGCCGCGTCGGCGACGGCCTGGTTGAGCTCGCCGAGAGCGTCACGGAACCGCCGACCGGGCTCGGTGCTCGGATGGACTCCCAGGCCCACCTCATCGGACACCACCACGGTCGGACCGGTCCTGGCCCGCAACGCCGCGAGGAGCCTGACCACGTCGACCGCGAAATCGGGTTGGGAGCCGACCCAGGTGCCGAGCGAATCGATGACCACCGCGACGTCCGGGTCGATCCTCATGAGCGCAGCGGGGAGGCCGCTGCCGGCCTCGACGGTCCGCCAGGAGGCCGGTCGGCGAGTCTGGTGGGAGCGGATGCGGGCCGCCAGATCGGCGTCGTCACCTGCGCTGGCGGTTGCCACGTAGACGACGGTTCCGCCCCTGGCCAGAGTGAGAGCCCGCTCCTCGGCGACCGCCGACTTGCCCGAACGGGCGCCACCGAGCACCAGGGTGATCATCGTGGCCCGGCCAGGTAGGTGGCGGTGCCGGCGGTGACCGCACGGTGCACGGCACGGGCCAGTCGGGATCCCCATCGGGAGCGCGGGCCGCCGTACCGCTCCGATCCGCCGGCAGGGCTGCACACGACGATGGCGTCCGAAGCGGTGCCCGTGCCAGCAAGGCCGGCCTCCCCGAGGCACTGCGATTTGGCCTCGGTGGCGGTGATGACCGCGTTGACCAACGCGGCACCACAGAGCTCTGCCGGGACCCAACACACCAGGTTGATCGTGCCAGCCGACCACGACGACGTCGCCTCCTCGGCTGCCGCGGCCCAGGTCGGTGCGGACAGACCGACGGTGGCCGCGCACTCCACGCCGGCCTCCGCCGCGACGGCCACGTCGAGGACCGACGCTGCGGTCAGCAGTCCCACGCCGCAGGCGGGACGGAGGCCGAGTCCGGAGGCGATCGAAGCGACGTGGCAGTCGGGGTCGGCGTGGGCGTAGTCGAGACCGACCTGCGCGTTGAGCACCCACTCCCGCGGGCCGAGCCCGCCGCCGAGGACGGCGCTGGCGATGGCCACCGTGCCGGGCGGGAGCGGCCACACCAGCGCGGGCCGGCGCTCGCCGCCGCCCTCATCGGGGTACTCCGCGCGCCGCGGCTCCAACAGCACGCTCAATAGTCGATCCCCTTCTTGGCGATCACGCCGGTGTCGTAGGCGTGCTTGACCTTGCGCATCTCGGTGACCGTGTCGGCCAGCTCCACGAGAGCGGGCGGGGCGTCACGACCCGTGCAGACGACGTTCACCGCCGCCGGTCGTCCCCTGATCGTCTCGAGCACCTCAGCCGTGTCGATCCAACCCCAGTTGAGCGGGTACGTGACCTCGTCGAGCACGACGAGGCGGTGGTGCCCGGCGGTGATGACCGCTCTGGCGTGCGACCACGCTTCCCTGGCTACCGCCTGGTCACGTGATAGGTCCTGGGAATCCCAGGTGAAGCCCTCGCCGATGGCCCACCAGTCCACGCCCAGCCGGTCGCGGCAGACAGCCTCCTCCCCGACGTGCCACTCGCCGGACTTCAGGAACTGCACCACCGCCACCGGCCAATCACGGGCCACCGCTCGGATCACCACGCCGAACGCGGCAGTCGACTTGCCCTTGCCGTCGCCGGTGTTGACGACCACGACGCTCGGTGCCCTGCGCCGCGCAGCCGGGTGCTCGTGCTCGGTCGGGACCCGCTCAGGGTCGATGGTCATGTTGTCCTTGCTCTCGGAAGGGAAGGACGACGGGATGGCCGCCGTCATGGATGATGCGCACGTTGGCGCCGTAGTAGCGGGCCAGGTTGTCCTCGGTGAGCACGTCGGACGCAAGACCCTCCACCACGGCTTGGCCGGCGTCGAGCAGCATCAGCCGGCCGGCGTACTGACCAGCCAGGGTGAGGTCGTGCATCGTGGACACCACGGTGAGGCCGTGGTCGCGTCGAAGGCCGTCGACCAGCTCCAGTACCTGTTGTTGGTGGCCTACGTCGAGCGCGGTGGTTGGTTCGTCGAGCAGGACGATCGGTGCACCCTGGGCCAGCGCCCTGGCGATCAGCACCCGCTGGCGCTCGCCCCCTGACAGCGTGCCGACCTCCCGGTCCACGAACGCCCCTAGATCGAGGTGGTCGAGCGCATCGCCGACGGCGGCCAGGTCGCGGGTGCCCTCGACGCCCAGCGGGCGGATGTGCGGCGTGCGACCGAGCAACACGTAATCGGCGACTCGTATGCCCTCGGGTATCAACGGCGACTGGGGCACCATGGCGACCAGCAGGGCCCTCTCGCGCAGCGTGAGGGAGGTGCTGAGTCGGCCCCCGAGGTGCAACTCGCCGGTCCCGGCGACGAGGCCGGCTACGAAGCGCAGCAGCGTCGTCTTGCCCGCTCCGTTGGGTCCGACGATCGAGAGCCACTCGCCTCGGGCGACATCCAGGTCGACACCGTTGAGCACGGCCTTGTCGCCGAGGGTCACCTGCGCCGCTCGACATGCGATCACGACGTCGTCACGGACCGCCGCGTCGTGCGCAGCACCACGATGAAGAACGGCGCGCCGGAGAACGCTGTGACCACACCGATCGGGATCTCCGCGGGTGAAGCGAACGTGCGAGCGAAGAGGTCAGCCAGGCAGAGGAAAGCCGCGCCGAACAGGATCGACAGCGGTAGCAGGACGCGGTGGCTGGCCCCCACCAGAAGCCGGATGGCGTGCGGGACGATGATGCCGACGAACCCGATCAGGCCCGATACCGACACCGCGGCCGCCGTGCCGAGCGACGCCGCGACGATCACGATGAGCCGGCTCCGCCGAGCGTTGAGCCCCAGCGTCGTCGCCTCGTCGTCGCCGACGGCCAGGACGTCCAGCACCCGCCGATGGGCCAACAGAGTCGTCCAGGTGATCGCCGCGTAAGGCAGCAGGAGGAGAACGTCGTGCCAGCCCGCCGTCGACAAGCGGCCGAGGATCCACGAGTAGACCTGGCGGATCGTGTCCTGGTTGCGCTGCTGCACGTAGGTCTGCAGGGCGGTGAGAAAGCTCCCCACCGCCACGCCGGCCAGGATCAGAGACGCCGTAGATGGATGACCGCCGCCCGACGTGCCGAGGACGTAGGTGAGCGCGACGGCCACCAACGCCCCGATGAAGGCGGCCAGCGGTGCCGACAGCGGGGTCGGAGCTCCATCGGCGGCCCCCACGATCACGATGGTGACGCCGAGCCCGGCACCGGCTGCCGCGCCCAGCAGGTAGGGATCGGCCAGCGGGTTGCGGAACACGCCCTGGTAACACGCTCCCGACAGCGACAGCGTCGATCCGACCAGGAGGCCGAGCACGACGCGGGGCAGCCGGATCTGTTCGAGGATGGCGATCTGCTGAGGGTCGAGGCCTGAGTGGACGCCCATGAGTTGGCGCACGATGGCGCCGGGTGGCAGAGCGGTCGGCCCGATGACGAGGCCCACGAGGGTCGCTGCGGCGACTGCGGCGACGCCCGCCAGGAGCCAGCCCGGGCGCAGCCGAGCGGTCCGCAGGGTGGCCCCGGCCGGGGTCTCACCGCCTCGCCTCACGAAGCGGGGACTGCTCTCACCGCCGCCACGATCTTCTTCAACAGATCGACGATCCGCGGGCCCCAGCGGCTGGCGATGTCGTCGTCGAGAGGGACGACCTGTTTGGCGGTGACCGCGTGCAGACCGGCGAAGCCCGGGCGAGCGGCGAAGGTCTTCGCGTTCTGCTTGCAGCACTTCGTGTCCGCCAGGAAGACAAGGTCGGGGTTGGCGGTGACGAGGTACTCGGCGGTCAGTTGCGGGTAGCCACCGCTCTTGCCTCCCTTGTCGGCCGGATCGGCGATGTTGCGGAGGCCGGCGAGGCGGAACAGCGAACCGATGAAGGTCTTGGAGGTCGCCGAGTACAGGGTGTTGTCGAGCTCGTAGTAATAGGTCAGCGGCTTGGCTCTGTGGGGGAGGTTCTTGACCGCGGCGGCCAGACGACGCTTGATCGAGGCGTTCTCCTTCTTGGCCTCGTCGCCGTGGCCCGTAGCCTCACCGAGGGCGAGCACCTGCCGGTAGGTGTCGGCGGTCGTCACAGCCGCCGGCTCGATGAGCACCTTCAAGTGGAGCTTCTCCAAGCCCGCCTTGAGGCCCTTGGTGTCCTCGGCGATCACCACCAGGTCGGGCTTGTACTTGGCGATCGCTTCGACGTTCGGCGTGTAGGCCGACAACTTCGTCTTGGGGGCCTTCGCGGGGTAGTTCGACTGGTCGTCGACGGCCACGACCTGGTCGCCGGCGCCGACGGCGAAGAGCATCTCGGTGGCCGTGGGAGAGAGCGACACGATGCGCCGGGGGCCGCGAGGGACCGAGGTCGGAGCGGTTGACGTCTGAGGGGCCGACGTCTTCGCGGCCGACGTCGAGGATTGCTCCTTGCCTGAAGACTTGGTCGACTTGTTCGACTTGTTGGAATCCGAACTGCCGCAGGCAGTGAGCACCAGCAGCGCGGCAACCACGGGGAGCAGGATCTTCTTCACAGCGGGTCTCCTCCTATCGGTCGAGGGGGATGCTCGACGACAAGTGGATCCCTGCCGCGCGAACCTGGCCCGTTCCTCGAGGCTGGTTCGTCACGCTCTCCGGCAGGCGACCTGGCTCGCCCCCGAAGGGGACGACAGTTGCGGGACAGCGCCGGATTCACACCGGACTTCGCTGCCTGAAAGCAGACCGCAGCAACCTAGGCCCGAGCTTGTGGGCCGTCAATCTCCGCCAAGTCATCGATCCTCGGCCGTCGCTGATCAGCGTCTCTTAGGCTCGTGTTCGATGCGGATCGTCTCCCTGCTCCCTTCCACCACCGAGATCCTGTTCGCGTTGGGCGCGGGGGATGCCGTGGTCGGCGTCACGTTCGAGTGCGACCATCCCCCTGAAGCCGCCACGCGAAAGATCGTGTCGAACACGACGTTGCCGGAAGGGCTGACCCCGGCCCAGATCGACGCCGAGGTCCGGGCTCGGATGGCCGCCGGGGAAGACCTCTACCGCCTCGACGAGGGCACCCTCCGCGACATCGATCCCGATGTCGTGGTGACCCAGGACCTTTGCGCGGTTTGTGCGGTCGACGTCAGCAACGTGGACGACGCTCTTCGACACCTGGGCTGCCAGGCCGAAGTCGTGACCATCGACCCGGGCACCTTGGACGAGGTCCTGGACTCGATCGTGCGGCTGGGGGCTTTGACTGGTACCGCCGACCGGGCCACAGAGCTCGTGGCTGAGTTGCGAGCTCGGCTCGACCGCATCGCCGGAGCCGTGGCGGGGCGCCCTCGCCCGCGTGTCGCTCTGTTGGAGTGGACCGACCCGCCGTTCGGTCCTGGGCACTGGCTTCCCGACATGGTCGCGGCGGCGGGAGGCCAGTCGGTGCTCGGCAGCAGTGCCGTCCCCTCGGAGCGGGTCGAGTGGGCTGATGTGGCCCGTGCTGAACCTGACGTCGTGGTCGTATCGCCTTGCGGGTACCGGCTCGAGACGGCCACCGAGCTGGCCGCTGGCGTGGTCGCCAAGGGCGTATTGCCGCCCGCCGCGCAGGTGTGGGCGGTGGACGCCGACGCGGCGTTCGTGCGCCCTGGGCCTCGGCTCATCGACGGTGTCGAGGCGCTGGCCGCCATCCTCCACCCGGGGGTCGTTCCAGATCGGCCGGACATGGCGGTCGACATCACAAGCGCCCGACCCTGACCCGGCCCGATTTGGGTCATCCCACCGCGCATATGGCAGTCGATCGACCCAAATCGAGAAGGAGTCAGGCAGAGACCAAGCGCAGCACGTCGGAAACGGTGGCTTGTCCGTCGAACACGACCTCGCCGTCGCGCAGGGCGATGCAGCGGTCGACCCGCTCGACGAACTCGGGATCGTGAGTGGCCACCACCAGCGCCGCGCCGTCGTCGTGGACCTCGTCCAAGAGCTCGAGGAGGGCGCCCTTCCCGCCTTGGTCGAGGCCGACGAACGGCTCGTCCACCAGCAGCAGCGAGAACGGGCGGATCAGGGCGAGGATGATGGAGGTCTTCTGACGCAGGCCACGGCTGAAGCGCGACGGCAGGTCATCCACCCGATCGACCAGGGCCAGTCGTTCGACCAGGCTGTCGCAGTAGTCGTCCCACCCCGGGCCACCGTGCAGCCGAGACACGTACTCGGCGTGTTCTCGGACCGACAAGTCGTCGTACAGGACCGGCTCGTCGGGAAGGAACGACGTGGTGGCTCGCGCCTCCGGGCTCCCGGCCGGCCAACCGGCGATCTCGACCGCACCATCGGACGGCTCGAGCAGGGCGGCGGCCATGCGCAGGAACGTCGACTTGCCCGAGCCGTTGTGCCCGATCAACGCCACCGCCTGACCGGACGGCACCGCGAGGTCGAGCGGTGCGAGGGCCAGGAGGTCGCCGTAGTCCTTGGTGAGGCCGAGCGCCTCGACGGCAGGAACGTCGTCATCTGCGGAAACGTCGTCATCTGAGTCAGCCATGGCCGGCGTTGCCGCCCTCTCCGGAGTCGACCGACGCGTTGCGGCGGGCCGCTTCGCGCTCGGCCATCGCGGTCGGGCTGGCCGACTCGACCAGCTGGCGCCACCAAGCGTGGATCGGCTCCCGGAACCGGACCCAGCCACCCACCAGCACGCACAGCGACAGCACCGGAACCAACACAGTGATCGCGCCCGATGAGGCCGACGCCGGCAGCTTGTGGCGGTGCGACACGATGCGGGCGACCAGGACCGGCAGCGTCCCGATCACGGCCAGGGCCGGGGGCCACGCGGTGCGCATCACGGTGCGCATGCCGGCGAACTCCGGCGTGATCATCGACACCTGATCGACCCTGACCTGTGAGGGCGCTCCCATCAGCACGCTGACCGCCGCACCGGCCACGGCGGCCAGCCCGGCCGAGAGGGCGACGGCGGCGGCCACCGGAGCCGGCACCGCTCCGCCACCGGGGAGGGCCGAAATCGCACCGGTCACCGCACCGAGCACCACCATGACCGCCACCGACACGGCCAGATGGCGCGCCATCAGCTCCCCCAACTCGATCGGATAGGAGTCGCGGCGGCCCGGGTGATCTGTCTCCTGGGCCATCGGCTCGACGGCGTCGAGAGCGGCCACCCACAGCGACGCACCGGCCAGCAGGAGCAGCGGGGTCGTGCCCGACCAGACGCCGCGCAGCGCCAGGCCGGCCACCGTGGCGAGGACCAGCAGTCGCGCCACGCGGGTGACCGGCCAGCGCAGGACGCCATGCCACCCCCGTGACCAGACCGGGAAGCGGGGACCACGAGCCCGACGCGACGACGTCCCGATCCACGGGTGGATCCGGGGCAGCTCCATGGCCAGCTGCCGGCGCAGCACGAGGACGGTGCGCAGGTCCTGGAGGGTCACCGCGAACTTGAGTTGGCCCACCAGAGAGGTCCGCCGCTCGGCGGCCTCCAGCGAGACGCCAGCCATGCCGAACAGCCCGGCCACGACGAGCGCCGCGGCCAGAGCCACCGGCAGCAGGGCCACGGCATCGAAGTGCAGCGGCCACAGCGCCAGCCGCCCGGCGAAGGTGGCGGGGGCAGTCGGTCCGTGCCCGGTCGCGTTGGCCACCGACCATGCCACCAACAGCCCGCCGAACACCGTGCCCGGCCAGCTCGGCAGGCGCCTGCCCGATACGGTGAGCGCCGCCCCGTAGCCGAGCGCGGTGACCATCAGGCCGAAGGCCGCACCACAGGCCACCCACGCTGCGCCGTTGCCCGGTAGGCGGCGCAACGCAAGCTGGCCGGCCACCGCACCGGTAGCGACGCCGGCGAACGTCAGGAAGCGCAGTTGGTGGAACGCCGGCCCACGCAACGCGGCGGCCCGATCCACCGGGGACAGCAGGACATGGCGGACATCGGGAGCCTCGAGCGCCAGTGGGCCGCCGCGGCCACCGGAGCGCAGACCGATGACCAGGGCCACGGCGGCGGCCAAACCGACGAACGCCGGGCCACGGCTTGCTACATGGTCGAGCGTCTTGCCCCTGACCTTGCCGTCGCCCACGAATCCGGACACCACGACGATGGCCACGATCGCCGCGATGGCGGTGATGTACACTTGGTAGAACGCGTCCACCCAGTGGATCTCCGCCACCCGCTGGCGGCGACGGGCCCGGCGTAGCTCGGCCAGGACGGCGGCCCCGTCGAACGTCAGGGAACCGGGCATGGACACGGCTTCCGACGCTAGGGGACAAAGAGCAGTGAGCCGTGGGCGGGGCGCAAGCCTGTCCGGGCGCGACGTCCGACGAGCTCGACGCGATGGCTGCGCCTTTGGCGTGCTATTGGGTCGAGAACGAACAGGGCCAGGACGACGCGGCGGCGGCCAGAGCGGCAGCCAGCGTCCGGGCGTCGGGCACGAGTCCGGTGGCGTCGGGCGAGGGGCTGTTCGGGGTGTTGCCTCGGATGCGCGGTGGCAGCTCCAGCTGCACGCCGCCGAGCCGAACCCGGTTGACCGGGTTGCGCGGGTCGAGACCACGGAGGGGCGACGGGATGCCTTCGAGGTCGGTGACGATCCCATAGGCCGGAAGGGCCCGACGAAGGCCACTGGCGAGGTGGTCGGCCAGGGTCCGGTTGGCGCCCCCGAGCAGCAGCGAGGTCCAGTAGCCGGCGCGCCCGAAACCGTGGATCGCCACAGCCACGTCGACATGGGTGAGGAAGCGGGCCAGTGCCGGCGAAGCGGTAGGAGTCACCTGGGTCGACGGCAGATGCCACCGGACGTCCGGCGGTTGCAGCACGCCGTAGTACGACGCACCGGCCGCTTCGGCGGCCGCCGCAGCGATGACGTCGGTCCGGCGCTCCAGCGACCCACCGTGGAAGGCCATGAAGCCGAACGTCGAGCGCAGCTCCAGCACCTCCTCCACCCCCGGGAGGGCCAGCAGCACGGCGAAAGGCTCGCCGGGCAACTCGGCGGAGGACGCAGCGGCCATGGCCGGGCGACCGTACCGCCGGTGGTGGGACTCAGCCCTCTTGGACGAGCTCGATCAGCGTTCCGAACGAGGTCTTGGGATGGATGAACGCCACGGTCGTGCCGCGCGAGCCCGGGCGGGGCACTTCGTCGATCACCCTCCCGCCTTGGTCCTTCACGGCTTGCAGGGCCGCCGCGCAGTCGGCGACCCGGTAGCCGATGTGGTGCAGCCCCTCTCCCCGCGTTTCGAGGAAGCGCGACACCGGTGAGTCGTCGCGGGTTGGGGTGACCAGCTGGACGTAGCTCTCGGCCACCCGGAGGAGCACCTCCTCCACCCCGTCGCTCTCCACGACCTCGCGATGCTCGACCATCGCTCCGAAGGTCTCCCGGTACCAGTCGATCGCCGCCCCGAGATCCCGTACGAGTATGGCGATGTGGTCGATCTCGGTGAGAAGGCCGTCGTTGGCGGCGGGACCTGACTCGGCGTCGGTGATGCTCATCGGTGGATGTCTCCTCGCAGTTGGCTGGAGCGGGCGGGCGCCGGCTCACACCTGGTGGCGCCTCACCCTCGTGATGCGATCTTCGCCGACCTGCTCGCGGAAGTCGGGGTCGTCGATGCCGAGGCCCTCCGAGGCGGCCAGGCAGAGCACCCCGACCTTGCCCTCGGTCTCGTTGTGGTGCACCGCACTCGCCGCGTCGGCCACCTGTTCGAGCGGGTACACCCGCGACAGCATCGGCTGGACCTTGCCCTCGCAGATGAGCCGGTTGGCCGCCCACGCCTCGCGGTAGTTGGCGAAATGGGAGCTGACGATGCTCTTCAACTTCATCCAGAGGTGGCGGTTGTCGTACTCGATCATGTAGCCGCTGGTGGCCGCGCAGGTGACGACCTTGCCGCCCCGTGCCGCCACAAAGACCGAGGCGCCCATGGTCGAGCGGCCGGGATGTTCGAACACGATCTCTGGGTCGCGTCCGATGAGCGCCCGGACGTCCTTGCCCAGCCTGCGCCACTCCCCCTCGTCCTGGGTGTGTTCGTCGGCCCAGAACCTGTAGCCGTTGGCCTTGCGGTCGATGACGTGCTCACAGCCCATGTCCCGCAGCAGCTCGGCCCGCTCGGGGGAGGACACCACGCCCACCGGCGTCCCACCACCGTTGAGGACGTACTGCACGGCGTAGCCGCCGATGCCTCCCGTGGCACCCCAGATCAGCACCGCGTCGCCCTGTTTCATCGCGCCGGCGTGCTGGCTCACGATCATGCGATAGGCCGTGCTGTTGCACAGCGCGTTGCACGCTGCCTCCTCCCAGGAGAGGTGGGCCGGCTTGGGCATGAGCTGGTTCGCCTTGACCAGGGCCAGGTCGGCCAGACCGCCGAAGTTCGTCTCGAACCCCCAGATGCGCTGGTTGGCGGCCAGCATCGAGTCGTCGTGGGATGACGGGTCCTGGTCGTCGACGTAGTTGCAGTGCACGGTGACCTTGTCGCCGGGCTTCCAGTTCCGCACCGCGGATCCGGCGCGCACGATCACACCTGATGCGTCCGAGCCCACCACGTGGTACGGCAGGTCGTGGCGGGCGCCCCATTGGCTCTCGCGGCCGAGGCGCTTGAGGAACCCGAACGTCGGGAGCGGCTCGAAGATCGACGTCCACACCGTGTTGAAGTTGATGGCGCTGGCCATGACCGCCACCCACACCTCGTCCGGGGCGAGCTCGGGCACGGCGACGTCGTCGACGTGCAGCGACTTGTGCGGGTCCTTGTCTTCGGAGGCCACGCCTTCGAACATCGCGGTCTCGTCGGCCTTGACGAACGCTGCCCGATACCCCTCGGGCAGCTCGGCGTTGGACAGCTCTTCGCCGGTCGCGCCGGCCTCGATCGCTTCGAGCAGTTTCTGCATGGCGGCCAATCTAGGACCGACCTCGGATCACCCCGAAACCCGCACCATTCCGAACTCGCTAGCCTGGCGACCCACTCGTCGGTCGTCCCTGGGAGCTCGTCATGGCTGGTTCTGTCATCCTCGCTGGTGCCCGCACACCGATCGGCAAGCTGTCCGGCGGGCTGGGCTCGTTCAGCGGCACCCAGCTGGGTAGCCTGGCCATCAAGGCCGCGCTCAGGCGGGCCGGCATCTCGCCCGACCAGGTCGACTACGTCTTCATGGGCCAGGTGCTGCAGGCCGGGGCCGGCCAGATCGGCGCCCGCCAAGCGGCGGTGGACGCCGGCATCCCGATGACCGTTCCCGCCACCACGGTGAACAAGGTGTGCCTGTCCGGTCTCAACGCCATCTACCTGGCCGATCAGATGATCCAGAGCGGCGACGCAGACATCGTGGTGGCGGGGGGCATGGAGTCGATGACCAACGCGCCCTACCTGCTGCCCGGCGCCCGCGCCGGCTACCGCATCGGCGACCAGAAGGTCGTCGACTCGATGATGTACGACGGCTTGTTCTGCGCCTTCGACCAGGTGGCCATGGGTGCGGGCACCGAGAAGTACGCGGCGTCGGAGGGCATCGATCGCGCTTCCCAGGACGATTTGGCGGCGAAGTCGCACCAACGGGCGGCCGACGCCAGCAAGAACGGCCGGTTCGACGATGAGATCGTGGCGGTGGACGTTCCCCAACGTAAGGGTGACCCGATCACGGTCACCACAGACGAGGGTGTGCGGGGCGAGACCACTGCGGAGTCGCTGTCCAGCCTGCGGCCGGCGTTCGACAAGGCCGGCAACATCACCGCCGGCAACGCCAGCCAGATCAGCGACGGCGGCGCCGCGGTGATCGTCACGTCCAAGGCCAAGGCCGAGGAGCTCGGTGCAGCGCCGCTCGGCGAGATCCTGTCCTACGGCCAGGTGGCGGGCCCCGACCCGTCGCTCCTGCACCAGCCGGCGCGGGCCATCAAGGTGGCGCTCGACAAGGTGGGCAAGTCGGTCTCCGACGTCAGCTTGTTCGAGATGAACGAGGCGTTCGCGGCGGTCGGCATCGCGTCGATGGCCGAGCTCGGCATCACCGATGAGATCACCAACGTCAACGGCGGCGCGATCAGCCTCGGCCACCCCATCGGCATGTCCGGCGCCCGTATCGCCTTCAGCATCCTGTTGGAGCTCGGTCGCCGCGGCGGTGGGCTCGGCGCGGCAGCCCTATGTGGCGGCGGCGGCCAAGGCGACGCCATCCTCCTGCGATCTGTGGCCTGACCCAGCAGGCTGGCCAGACGAATCGATTGAGGCGGTAGAGCCGGCCTCAGGCCTCGACGTCGCGGCGGCCTTCGAGGGCGCGGCCGAGGGTCAGTTCGTCGGCGTACTCCAGGTCTCCGCCGACCGGGAGGCCGCTGGCGATGCGGGTCACGCGGATGCCGAGCGGCGCGATCAGGCGGCCGAGGTACATGGCGGTGGCTTCACCTTCGATGTTGGGGTTCGTGCAGAGGATCACCTCGGTGATCTCTTCGGCATCGATGCGGGCCAGCAGTTCTTTCACCCTGAGCTGTTCCGGTCCGATCCCTTCGATCGGGCTGATGGCGCCCTGCAGCACGTGGTAGCGGCCCGAATACTCCTGGGTCTTCTCCACCGCGACGAGGTCGCGTGGCTCCTCGACCACACAAACGGTGTGGGGGTCGCGGCGGTCGTCGTCACAGATGCCGCACAGCTCGCCCTCGGCGATGTTGAAGCACTGCCGGCACCACGAAACCCGGTCCTTGGCGGTGGCGATGGACCGGGCCAAGCGGAGCGCGTCGTCTTTGGGCAGCTTCAGCAAGTGGAAGGCGATCCGCTGAGCCGACTTCGGCCCGACCCCGGGCAGCCGACCGAGCTCGTCGATCAGATCCTGGACTGCGGCGGCGTAGACGGCCACGACGGCGGCGCTCAGCCGCCGAGCAGGTCGCCGAGGTCGAGCCCGCCGAGGTCGAGCCCACCGAGGCCCATCGAATCCTGCTGGAGCTCGCCGACCTGGGTGACCGCGTCATGCAGGGCGGCCAGCACGAGATCCTGCAACATCTCGACATCTGCGGGATCGACCGCCGACGGATCGATGGTGACCGACTGGAACTCCATCGTTCCGGTGACGCTGATCTTGACCACCCCGCCTCCGGCCACACCTTCCACGACTGCTTCGGCCGCCTCCTGCTGGGCGGCTACGAGCTGTTCTTGCATCTTGGTCGCCTGCTCGAGCAGTGCCCCCATGTCGAGCCCCGCCCCCATCGGGTCCGGGGCGGGCGAGACGGCGTCGGGCGAGACGGCGTCGGGCCGGATGGGATGGTCGTCCTCGGGTTGGTCGTCGTCGGTGGCCACGGTGCTCCTGGGGTTTGGGACGGGAGAGCTCAGCGTTCGTCGTGCTGGACGAGCTCGGCGCCGGGAAACGCCTCGCTGAGGCGAGCGACGCCGTCGCGTCGGTCGTGGGGGGCGTCTTCGAGCGCGTCGATGTCGATCGACGCGAAGTCCTCGACGTCCGGTGGCCGGCCGCCCTGGGCTGGAGGCGGCGAGCTCGGCGGGCCGGCGGGCCGCTCACCGGGCCGACCGTCGTCCACGACCAGGCGCAGGGTCACCGGTCGGCCGACATGGGTCGACAGCGCCGCCTCCACCTCGGTCCGTCTCTGGTCGCACTTGCGCCGATGCGCCTCGTTGGGAAGTGCGAACACCGCAGAGGAAGCGTCGACCTCGAGGAAGCGGCCGACGCCGTACATCGCTTTGGCCAGTCCACCGAGGGACGGCATGACCTTGTCGGCCCAGGCGAGAGTCAAGCTCTCGCGGGTCAGCTCGCCTTCCGCCGGCAGAGGCTGCTCGGCGAGCGGTGTCGGCTCCGACAGGTCCGACTGCGCAACCGGTGCCCGGGGCGGGCCCGCAGGAGCCACCGATGGTGGCGTAGGTGTCGGCCCAGACCGGGGCGCCTCGGACTGACGTTGCCCGCACACGCCCGGCTGCGCAACCGGCGCCGGGGCCGGGCCCGCAGGAGCCACCGATGGTGGCGTGGGTGTTGGCCCGGGCCGGGGCGCAGCCTTGGACTGACGTTGTTCGGCCAGCGCAGCACGCGCTGCGTCAGCGGGGCGGGCGCCGCTACCTGCCGGGGAAGCCGGCGGCGCCGGCACAGCAGTCGATCGACCAGCAGTCACCGGCTCAGCGGCCGCCCGTCCGGCCGCCGGTGCACCACCATCTGGGGCTCCGCCAGCCACTGAGCGCTCCAGCTGCTCGATCCGGGCCACCAGCGCGTCGACAGAGCGGTCCGCGCCCGGCCGGGTCAGTCGCACCAGCGCGACCTCCAACGGGATGCGCGGGTCTGGAGCCTGGCGCATCTCGAGTAACGCCTCACCCAGCGCCTCCAGGGCCCGCGTCGTCTGGCGGTCTCCGAGGCGTTCCGCCCAACCGGCCACGCGTTCCTGCTCTTGGACGGGGATGTGCCCGAGCGGTGCGCCCATCCGGGTGAGGAAGACGTCGCGCAACCGGCTCAATAGCTCCTCGCCGAGCACCCTCGGGTCCCGGCCGGCGGACACCGCGCCGTTCACCGCGGCCAGTGCCGCTCCGGTGTCCACATCGGCCAAGGCGTCAACGAGCGCGTCGAGCGCGTCACCTCGGTCATCCACGCCGCCCGCCGCGGCCACCTGTTCGAGAGCCGAGAGCGTGTCGCGGGCCGAGCCGCCCCCGGTCCGTAACACGTGGGCGACGCCGGCTTCGTCCACGTCCAGCCCCGCGTCCTTGATGACCCAACGGACATGGTCGGCCAACGCGTCGGCGGGTAGCAGCGTGAACTCGAAGTGCTGGGTACGGCTGCGGATGGTGTCGAGCACCTTGTGCGGATCGGTCGTGGCCAGCACGAACTTCACGTGCGCCGGTGGTTCCTCGAGCGTCTTCAACAACGCGTTCGAAGCCGCCGCACTGAGCATGTGGACCTCGTCGAGGATGTACACCTTCGTCCGGCCCGGTGAGCCCAGCGCCACCCTGCTGATCAGGTCACGCACGTCTTCGACCTTGTTGTTGGACGCCGCGTCGAGCTCTTGCAGGTCATAGGAGATGCCTGCCTCGATAGCTAGGCATGGATCGCACTCACAGCACGGCTCACCGTCGGCCAGGTTCTCGCAGTTGAGCGCTTTGGCCAGGATGCGGGCGGTCGAGGTCTTACCGGTACCCCGCGGGCCGCTGAACAGGTAGGCATGGCCAACCCGGTCGGCCGCCACGGCGTTGCGCAACGCCTTCACGACGTGTTGCTGGCCGACGATCTCCCCGAACCGGCGTGAGCGGTAGCGGCGGTAGAGCGACTGGTAGGGCATCGGTGGCCGAGCCTATCGACCACCGTCGAGGCCGGGCTCGGGGCCGATCGGCGTCTCCGGAGGCGCGCGCATGACCGCAGCACGCGGCTACCCTTTCGGTCGTTCCGCACCCGCAGGTGGCGGCCGGGTCCTGTGCAACTGCAGCCCGTGAACCGAGTCAGGGCCGGGAGGCAGCAGCTCTCAGCGGAGCCTGCGGTGTGCCGCAGATCGCCTGGCCGCCTCCTGCGGGTGTGGCTCCGCCAGCCCGGGAGGGATGCGAGAGCGGCCGAATCGGCACGCTTGGAAAGCGTGTGTGGGGCAACCCACCGTGGGTTCGAATCCCACTCCCTCCGCCATTCCGATCTCAACGGTCTCACAGCCCACAACGAGGCGGTCACAAGGGGCACGTTCCGCGCTCCGGCTGATCAGGCGAAGATCGAGTTGCTCAGCGAGATCACCTGCGGTGACCTGACCCTCGACCGCGACGGAGTCTCGGACTCCTCGGGTTGACTCGTCAATGCTGGCCCGAGGCGCCGTGGTCGTACCCGAACGCCTACCCTTGTCACGAGCCGCGGCACCAAACGGATAGCGGCCATCGACACTCAGGTTGAGCCGGTAGGTCCGAACGGGAGCCGCTTGGCGCCCCCGTCATAGATGAGATGGCCATCGGCCCGTCGCGCTTCGACCGTCGGGCCATGGTGGGTCAGGCGACCATCGTGGACACGTGCTCGACGGATAGCTGTTCGACGAGGACCAGGTGGTCGGCCAGCAGGCGCCGGTGGCAACGCCACCACACGGACTCGGCGCACATCACACCCACCGAGCAGGCTGCGGCCGAGGCGACCAAGGCGGTCAGCTCGGCGACTCCGGCGGCGAACTCGTCAGTGGCCATGTGGTCGGCGTAGGCGCGGAACTGTTCGTTGCGCAGGCCGACGTTCGGCGAGCCCTGCACCGGCTTGCGTCGTCCGCCGAGTGAGGGCAGCCACCGATATTCAGCGCCTCGACCCGGGAGCCAGACCGCCATCTCCTCGCCAGCGAAGTGCGGGTGGCGCCGGCTGACCGGGTACCGCCGCACGTCGACCAACGTGTCGATCCCTGCCGCAAGGGCCACCTCGACGAACCGGTCAGCGGTGAGCGTGCCGTGGCCCAACGTCCGGATGACCTGCACGGCTGTGTCACTACCCGTCCCGTCCGCAGGCCACCGCCGCGTCACAGTCGTCGGTCGACCGAGCGATCTCGGTCAGAGCGATGCTGCCCTACGCTCCACGCCTGCACGGGCGGACGTTCGGGTGCGACGGGCGGCGTCGGTGCGAGGAGCCTGATCCGTGCCCCATCCCAAACCGTACGACCAAGATGCAGACCAACCGACGTCGTGCCGCTCGCGCCACCAGGCGCGGCACTCGGCGGGGGCGTGGGCGCGGGGAAGCCAACGGCTACGCCGGTCCCGGATCGGCGGGGCGCTGCTCGTCGTCTTGGCTGCCGGAGCGATCGTGTGGGTTGTCGCCAGACCTGACACCGGCGGCAGAAGCATCCGGGCGGCCGGTTCCCCGGCCGGACGGCGGAGCAGCACCACCGGCCCGGTTGTTACGCAGCCGGGAAACTCGAAACCGCCGCGGTCAGCACCGCCGTCCGCCCCGACCGGACCGGAGCTCACGATCGCTTTCGCCGGTGACAACAACGGCGAGGGCCTACCCGAGGCCGATATGGCCAACGCCATGGCCGGCCGGTTGAGCGCCATGAAGGATCTCCTCTCCGGCGCCGATCTGACCGTGGCCAACCTCGAGACGGCCATCACCGCGCGCGGCATCCAGGCCACCAAGGCGTTCACGTTCCGGGCGCCTCCGTCCATCCTCAGCGGCCTGCAGGCGGCCGGCGTGGACGTCGTGTCGATGGCCAACAACCACGGCCTCGACTTCGGCCCGGACGGCCTGCAGGACTCATTGGCCGCCAAACACTCGGCCCCGATACCGGTGGTCGGCATCGGGGCGAACGACACAGAGGCGTTCACCCCCGCTCACTTCACCGTGAAAGGCGTCCGCATCGCGGTGATCGGCGCGACCCAGGTGCTCGACTCGAACCTCATCACGGCATGGACGGCCACCGCCGAGCACGGAGGGCTCGCTTCGGCCAAGCGGGTCGACCGCCTGGTGGCCGAGGTGAAGAAGGCCAAGGTGTCGAGCGACATCGTGATCGTCTTCCTTCACTGGGGCACCGAGAAGAACGTGTGCCCGAACCCTGCCCAGAAGGAGTTGGCCCACACGCTGGCTGCGGCCGGCACCACGTTGATCATCGGCGGTCATGCCCATCGAGTGGAGAGCGGCGGGTTCCTCGGCAAGTCGTTCGTCGACTACGGCCTCGGCAACTTCGGCTTCCATGCATCGAGCCCGGACGCTGCCCACACCGGCGTGCTCACCGTCACCATGCAGGGCGCCACGGTGAAGGGTTACGAGTGGCACCCGGGTCTCATCCGCGACTCGGTCCCCTATCCACTGAGCGGCGCCGCGGCCCGCCAAGCTGTCGCCGAGTGGAACCGGTTGCGCGCCTGCACGGACCTGACACCGTTCCCGGCCCCCGGACCCCGATGACATCTCCACCCGAGGACGACGAGGTAGCGATGCGCCTGGCCCTGGCCGAGGCCGCCGCCGCTCTGGCCCACGGTGATGTGCCGATCGGAGCGGTGGTTCTGGTCGCTGGCGAGGTCGTGGCCCGGCGCCACAACGAACGGGAGCGGCTCGGCGACCCCACGGCCCATGCCGAGGTTCTGGCCCTGCGCGACGCAGCCAGCGCGGTCGGGTCACGGAGGCTCCAGGAGGCGACGCTGGTGGTCACCGTCGAACCGTGCCCGTTGTGCGCCGGCGCGGTGTGGGCGGCGCAGGTCGGCCGGGTGGTGTTCGGTGCGCCCGACCTCAGGGCCGGAGCCATGGGGTCGCTCTACAACTTCGCGGTGGACCAGCGGCTCAACCACGAGACCGAGGTGGTGCCCGGCGTCCTGACCGAGGAGTGCGCTGAGCTGCTGACAAAGTTCTTCACCGAGCGCCGCTGAGCCACCCGCCACCGAGGTCGGAAGCCGTCCGGATGGCAGGAGGGCGCTGGCTAGCATCGCCGCCGGAGGGTTGCCGGAGCGGACGAACGGGACGGTCTCGAAAACCGTTGTGGTCGCAAGATCACCGTGGGTTCAAATCCCACACCCTCCGCTCAGTTGAGATCAGCGCCATACACCTGCGGCCATTCCGACGCCGGAGCAGGCCTGTGCGGCTTCTCGAGCCGGCATACCGGTACGAGTGGTCTCATGTAGGCGGGGTCACCGGTCCGCGTGGCGGTCAGCGGCCGCCCACGGTTGCTGGGCCGAAGCGGTCGATCTCGGCGGCCAGATCGAGAGGCCTCGTGCCGATCTTGGCGGCGGGGTCGAGCTGTTCGGCCGGTACGGCCCAGCAGACCTCGAACTCCAAGCCATCGGGATCATGGGCGTACAAGCTCTTGGTGGTGCCGTGGTCGCTCGCTCCGACCAGCGCGCCCGCTTCCCGGAGCCGGTCGGACAGTTCAGCCAGGTCGGCCAGGGTCGGCACCTCCCACGCCAGGTGGTAGAGACCCACGGTTGACCGGCCGGCAGCCGAGGGACCGGCCTCCGCTCCGATCGTGAAGAACGCGATGTCGTGGTCGTTGGTCGACCCCGGAGCTTGGAGGAACGCTCCTCCGGCAAACGATGTGACGGTCCGGAAGTCGAGCACGTCCTCATAGAACGCGGCCGAGCGTTCGGCGTTGCGCACATAGAGGACCGCGTGGTTCAGGCGGACGATGCCCATGGCGTTTCCTCTTCCAACGGAACCTGCTCGGGGATCAACTGGCCTGGAGGACTGCTTCGACCTCGAGGTTGAGGTTGATCTTGTCGCCGACGACGACCCCGCCGGTCTCGATCGGCATCTCGATGTCGATGCCCATCTCCTTGCGGCTTATCTCACCAACGGCTGAGAAGCCGATGCGTTGTCCGCCCCATGGGTCCGACCCGACACCGTTGAACTCGACCTTGAGCTCGATCGGCTTGGTGACTCCGTGGATGCTGAGATCGCCGGTGACGATGAAGTCGTCCCCGTCGGCTCGCACATCGGTCGACGTGAACGTCATGGTGGGGTACTTGTCGGTCTCGAAGAAGTCCGGGGAGCGCAAGTGGGCGTCGCGCTTCTCCTCGCGGGTGTCGATCGATGACATGTCGACCGAGACGTTCACCGAGGACTTCAGCGGGTCTTCAGCGATGGTGATGTTGCCCTCGAAGGTCGAGAAGCGCCCCTTGACCTTGGACACCATGAGATGGCGGACCGAGAAGCCGATCTCGGAGTGGGCTGGGTCGAACGTCCAGGTGCCGGGCGTGATCTCGGGCTTTGTGACTGTGCTCATCAGATCCTCCAACTAGTTGCGTCCTCAACAACCTATCGACAGAATGTTCAACTGTCAACCAGTCGCGGTACACTCAGGGCATGAGCGACACGCGCTGGCTGGATGATGAGGAGCTGCGGGCTTGGCGGGCCTTCGTCATCACCAACGTGCGGCTGTTCGAGCAACTGGACCGAGAGCTCAAGGCGGAGCACGGACTGACCCACGAGGACTACTCGGTGCTGGTCAGCCTGTCCGAGGCGCCTGACCAGCGCCTGCGCATGACCGAGTTGGCCGAGCGAGTGATGGAGTCCAAGAGCCGGTTGTCCCACCACATCGGGCGGCTCCAAACTGAAGGCCTGGTCCTGCGCGAGAGCTGCCCCCACGACCTGCGGGGCTTGTTCGCCGTCCTCACCCCAGCCGGGCGCCGGCGGCTGAAGCAGGCCGCGCCCGACCACGTCGGCTCCGTGCGGAAGCACTTCATCGACCAGCTCGACCCACCCCAGCTCCGGGCCCTCGCCGACTCGTTGGAGGCCGTGGCCCAGCACCTGCAACGCTGAGCCGGCTATGCGCCAGTCCCCCCACTCGATGATGTACTCGGGTTCGTCCGCCGTAGCCGGCGTCCAACTCCCCCGTGGGCTGGTCCGCCGGGTGTGGGCGTTCAGCCGCCGCTATCACCGACGTGTCGGATGGTTCCTGCTCATCATCATCGTGGAAGCGATGCTCGGGCTCGTCCCGCCGTTGCTGATCCGCCAGATCATCGACCACTCCATCAGGAACAAGGACGCGGCACAGGTCACGATGCTGGCCGGCGTGATGATCGGCGCGGCGTTCGCCAACGCGGCACTCTCCCTGGCCGAGCGTTGGCTCTCCTCCATGATCGGCGAAGGGCTGATATTCGACCTGCGCGCCGCCTTGTTCGATCACGTGCAGCGAATGCCGATCGCGTTCTTCACCCGCACCCAGACCGGATCGTTGATCAGCCGCATGAATAACGACGTGATCGGCGCGCAACGGGCGGTGACCCAAACCCTCGGCCAGGTCGTATCGAACGTGGTCGTGCTGGTCACCACCCTGATCGCCATGGGCCTGCTGGAATGGCGCCTCACGCTGATCTCGCTGGTGCTGCTGCCGCTCTTCGTCGTACCGGCCAAGCGGGTCGGGCGGCGCCTCCAATCCATCACGCGGGAGAGCTTCGGCCTCAACGCGTCGATGAACACGACGATGACCGAGCGGTTCAACGTGTCCGGAGCGCTGCTGGTCAAGCTGTTCGGCCGTCAGAGCGACGAGTACACCGACTTCGCCGACCGGGCCGGCCGCGTGCGAGACATCGGCGTGCGCAGTGCGATGTATGGCCGCACGTTCCTCACCGCGCTCACCCTGGTCGGTGCGGTCGGCACGGCGATGATCTACCTGATCGGCGGCCGTCTCGTGGTCTCCGGTGCCATCTCGGTCGGCACGCTGGTGGCCCTCGGCACGTTCGTCCTGCAGATCTACTCGCCACTGACCAGCCTCACCAACGCCAGGGTCGACCTGATGACCGCGTTCGTGTCGTTCGACCGAGTTTTCGAGGTGCTCGACGCTCCGGTGGCCATCACCGACCGGCCTGGCGCCTACGACCTGGTCGCTCCGGCCGGCCGGATCGAGCTCGATGACGTGTGGTTCCGCTACCCGAGCGGACCGGACGTCTCGATCGCGTCTCTGGAGAGCGACGCTCAACAGCAGGTGACCGACGGCGCCGGGCGGCCTGTCCTGCGCGGCGTCTCGGCCCTGATCGAACCAGGTCAGCTCGTCGCTCTGGTCGGTCCGTCCGGCGCGGGCAAGACAACGGTCAGCCAGCTCATCCCCCGGCTGTACGACGTGACCGAAGGGGCGGTACGCATCGACGGGCACGACGTCCGCGACCTCACTCAGAGCTCGTTGCGCGAGGCCATCGGAGTGGTCAGCCAGGATCCGCACCTGTTCCACGAGTCCATCGCCTCGAACCTGCGCTACGCCCGGCCCGATGCCACCGTCAGCGACCTCGAGACTGCCTGTGGCGCCGCCCAGATCCACGACTTCGTGGCCAGCCTTCCTGACGGCTACGGCACCATCGTCGGCGAGCGCGGCTACCGCATGTCGGGCGGCGAGAAGCAGCGGCTGGCCATCGCCCGCATGCTGTTGAAGGACCCGGCGATGGTCATCCTCGACGAAGCCACCAGCAGCCTCGACAGCGAGAACGAAGCCGCGGTGCAATCGGCTCTGGCCACCGCTCTCGTCGGACGCACGGCCATCGTGATCGCCCACCGGTTGTCGACCATCACCAACGCCGACCTGATCCTCGTCATGGACGAGGGCCAGATCGTCGAACGCGGCAGCCACGACGAGCTCTACGCAGCCGGTGGGCTCTACGCCGAGCTGTACCGCACCCTGGTGCGGGGCGAGGCCACCCGGGCCTGAATCATCCAGCCGGGGTCGGCCCGGCGGAGCGGTCCCGTTGATCGATCCACAACCGGCGAACCGTCTCGACCACCGCGGTCATCGCCTCGTACCCGAACCAGATCGCGACGAACAAGACGCCAGCCCACCAGAGCACCGCCTGGCGGCGAGGGCGGTGGAACAGCAGCACCGCCAGGACCGCGGGTACCGCGGCGAGCAGCAGGTTCCACGACATCCACCGCACGTTCGAACGGGCCACCCCGAGCGTCTCGTGCCCGACCGTCCAGACGTAGGTGTGCACCGGCCCAGTCTGGTGCCCAGCCGTTCAGCCCGGGGCGCCAGGGTTCCGGGTCCGCCGGTCGTTCGCTGTCGGTTGCGGTGCACCGGTACCGACGCGGCGAACACGACCTCCGGAGGAGGGTTAGGGCCACGGAGGTAGCATCGCCGCCGATCGACGATCAGAACGGGAAAGGAACACCCATGGCCTTCGAGTTGCCAGAGCTTCCCTACGACAAGGAAGCGCTTGCCCCCCACATCTCAGCGGAGACGCTGGAGTACCACCACGGCAAGCATCACGCCACCTACGTCAAGACCTTGAACGAGTTGGTGTCGGGGACAGAGCACGAGAACCAGTCGTTGGAGGACGTCATCCAGGCGGCGGACGGGCCGCTGTTCAACAACGCGGCGCAGCACTGGAACCACAGCTTCTACTGGAAGTGCATGTCACCGACCGGGGGTGGCCAGCCGAGCGGCAACGTCGGCGAAGCCATCAACTCGGCCTTCGGCTCCTATGACACGTTCGCCGAGCAGTTCACGGAGGCGGCCAAGACCCAGTTCGGCTCCGGTTGGGCTTGGTTGGCCGATTCTGGCAACGGTCTGGAGATCATGAAGACGGCCAACGCCGATCTACCACTGAAGCACTCGGCCAAAGCCCTGCTCACGATCGATGTCTGGGAGCACGCCTACTACATCGACTACCGCAACGCCCGGCCGGACTACATCAAGACGTTCCTCGACAGCCTCCTCAATTGGGACTTCGTCGCCGAGAACATGGGCTGAGCGTCTAACGCTCAGCCGCCGAAGAGGCGATTGCCCAGGGCGGGCAAGGGCCGCTGCGTACCATCGCGGACCATGCGCCGGTCGTCCCGCCTCCTGTCGGTCGCGGTGTCGGCCGTGGTGATCGCGGCGCCGGCCTGCTCACACAAGAAGGACCTGGCCGACCGCCGCGCCAGGTCCACGCCGACGTCCGCCTCGACCACCGCGAGATCGGCGGACTCGACCGGGTCCTCCGCTCCGCCGACGTTGGAGACGCCGGCCCCAGCCGACAGCGTGGGTTCGACCACCACCGGATCCGCGTCGCCGCCCAGCCGCGCCACCTCCACGACGGCTAGCGGATCGACGACAACGATCATGACGACCACCACGACTTCCACCACCACGAGCTCGACCACGACGACCTCGACCACGCCTCCAACGTCCGGCGCAACGACCACCACGATCAACGTGGCCGCCGCGGCCACTAGCCCGCGGCGGGCGGCCAAGGGCCTGATCGACGCGTGGCAGGCCGGTGATCGGGCGGCGGCGGCCAACTACGCCAGGCCCCAGGCGGTGCAGGCCCTGTTCAAGCTGCCCGCCGAAGCGGAACAGGCCGTCGGACCATGCCAGCAGGACGGTGAGACGTTCTCTTGTCCCTACTCGACGGCCAGCGGGAGCTTCTTCTTCCTGCGAGCGCAAGGATCCCGGACCGCTGACTACCGCGTGGTCGAGCTCACCACCCCGACCGACTGATGTCGGGTACCGGTTCCTCGCCTGCTCCGCCCGACGGGCCGGCACAGGCCAGCCGCCCCGGTCCCACGACGTGGACGGTGTCGGAGCTGTCCGCCCACTTGGCCCGGTTGCTGGCCGCCGCGTTCCCGGACGATGTCTGGGTCCAGGGCCAGATCAGGAACTTGTCGCGCGCCGTGTCGGGCCACGTCTACTTCGACCTGGTCGAGCCGGCGGCCGCCGGGGATGCCCTCGCCGTTTCGCTGTCGGTGACGTTGCTGGCCGCGGAGAAGCGCATGGTGAACGACCTGCTCCGGCGGGCCGGGGGTGCGGTCCGAATGGACGACGGCATCGAGGTGCGCATCCGGGGCCGGGTCCGCTGGTGGGCACCGCGAGGCCAGTTGCAGCTGCGCATGAGCTCGATTGATCCGGCTTGGACGCTGGGTCGCCTGGCCGAGGACCGCGAGCGGGTGCTGGCCTCGCTGGCGGCCGACGGTCTGATCGACCGCAACCGGGGCCGGCCCCTGGCGATGGTTCCCCTGCGGGTGGGGCTCGTCACGAGCGTCGGCAGCGCGGCCCACGCCGACTTCCTGGCCGAGTTGCGAGCCAGCGGCTACGCGTTCGACGTCCGCGTGGCCGACGCCCGCACCCAGGGTCTCGCTTGCGAACGTTCGGTCGTGTCGGCTCTCCGGGCACTGGCTGGGGATCCGAGCGTCCAAGTGGTCGCACTTGTCCGAGGCGGAGGATCGCGCACCGACCTTGCCCCGTTCGACGGGCCCGGTATCGCCAGGGCCATCGCCGCCATGCCGGTCCCGGTGCTGACCGGCATCGGCCACGAGATCGACACGAGCATCGCTGACGCCGTAGCCCATTGGTCGTTCAAGACGCCGACCGCGGTGGCCGCTGATCTCGTGGAGCGGGTCGGGCGCTTCCTGGCGCGAGCCGATGAGGTGTGGGCGGCCGCCGGTCGCCGCGCCGGGCGCGCCATCGCCGGCGCCGACGAACGCCTCCGACGACACAGCCGAAGCCTCGCCCGCTCCACTCGTACGGCCCTGGCCGGCCAGGAACAGGCTTGCCATGTCGCTCATGGCCGGCTGGTGCGCGGCCATTCGCGGGCACTGGAGGACGCCCAGCGCGTGCTCGACGGCATCGACGCTCGGGTCCGAGCCCACGATCCCGCCCGCCTGGCCGCCCGCGGCTGGTCGATAACCCGCACCGCGGACGGGAAGCTCGTCCGGCGGGCGTCGGCCGTGGTCGCCGGGGACGAACTGGTCACCACCCTGGCCGACGGGACCGTGTCGAGCCTCGCCACGGCGACAAGCACCAGGTGACCGGCCCCGCCGATCCGGGCCCAGCCCCGGAGAGCTACCCCGCGGCGATGGCCGAGCTCGAATCGATCCTCCAAGGCTTGGAGGACGACGACCTCGATGTCGATGCCCTGGCGGCCAGGATCGCCCGAGCGGCGGACCTGCTGCGCTGGTGCCGATGGCGCATCGCCGAGACCAAGATCCAGGTCGAGCAGGTGGTGAACGATCTGGAGCCCGACGAGCAGCCGCCGGCCTAGCCGGCCTACTGCGACCGGACCTGGGTCAGCCCGATGATCCTGCGGCCTCTACGGCTCAACGGGGCCACGATCGTGCGGGCCGTGGCCGCGGGAGTGGCCATGGCGCGGATCGCCCGCGGTGCGCATCGCGAGCCACCGCTGACGGCGCTCGAGCCCAGCGGTGACGTCGGCGCTGGCCAGGGCACGGGTGCGGGTGGTGGCGGCTCGATGTCGGTGGTCATCGCGGCCCGCGACGAACAGGACCGCCTCGGCGGCTGCCTGACGGCGCTGGCCGCTGACCCGCTGGCGACCGATGTGGTGGTCGTCGACGACCAATCCACCGACGGCACGGCAGCCCTGGCCCGCGACCACGGTGTGCGGGTGATCGCTCCAGGCCCCCGCCCCCCTGGTTGGACGGGCAAGCCGTGGGCGCTGCAGCAGGGCATCGAAGCGGTCGACCGGCAATGGGTCGTGACCTTGGACGCCGACACGCGGATCGTCCCGGGCCTGCTGGGCGCCCTGCTGAGCGCAGCACACCGGTGTCAGGCCGACCTCCTCACGGTGGGCGCCCGGTTCGACTGCCCCAGCCCAGGAGAGCGGCTCGTGCACCCGGCGATGCTGGCCACCTTGGTCTACCGGTTCGGGCCGCCCGGCACCCGCCGGCCTCCGCGTCCGGGTCGGGCGCTGGCCAACGGCCAGTGCATGGTGCTGCCCCGCCGGTCCTTCCTCGGCGGCGGTGGGTTCGGACCGGTCTCAGGGAGCCTGGTCGAGGATGTGGCCCTGGCCCGCCACATCGCCCGGCGCGGAGGGACGGTGCGGTTCCTCGACGGCACCGACCTGCTCCAAGTCGTGGGCTATGGCTCGGCCGGCGCGGCCTGGCGGGGCTGGGGCCGTTCGCTCGCCTTGGCCGAGGTCACCGCGCCCATGTCCCTGGTCTGCGACATCGTGTTGCTGTGGAACGTCATGGCTACGCCGCTGCCCCGACTCCTGCTCGGCCGAGGCGACGTGCTCGACGCCGGGCTGGTCGCGCTGCGAATCGGCGTCCTGGTGGCCGTGGCTGGCGCCTATCGGCAACGAGGCCTGACGTGGTGGCTGTCACCGTCGGTCGACCTTGCGGTCGTGGCCAACCTGGTGACCACCGCGGTGCGGCCGATCAGGACGTGGCGTGGCCGGACCTACCAGCCGGTCCGGGTGCGTTCCGGTGGCGGTCGGCCAACGCGGCCATCGCGAACCGCAACCCGATGATCGTCATGAGGCATCCGGTGGCTGCCACCCGGGCTCGCGAGTCGACGAACGCCTGCATCACCGGGTAGCCGAACACGCCAGCCCGGGCGGCCCACGGGAAGCTCCGGGCGACGAGCGTGACCACGAGCACGACCACGAGCGCCGCCGCGGCTGCTCGGGGCGACAGGACGAGTGAGCCGCCCGCGAACGTGAGGATGGACCGTCCTCCGCGGAACCGGGCGAACACCGGGAACGCGTGGCCGATCATCGCCGCGCCGACTGCGAGGTAGGCGATCCACCATCGTCCGTCCGTGGCCACCAGTGCACCGATGGCGGCCGCAACCATGCCCTTGGTCGCATCTCCCACCAAGACGGGCAACGCACCACGCCCGCCCAACTGCTCCTTGGCGTTCCAATAGCCGGGGTTGCGATCGCCCCGGGACCGGAGGTCGATGCCATGGCGCCGGCCCACTACTACGGCCACAGGAATGGATCCCAGCAGGTAGCCGGCGAGCACCGCGGTGACCACCGCCGGCCCCCTGGCGACGCCGAGGATCACTGGGAGAGACATCGCAACACCGCGGGCGACGCTATCGAGGAGCCGCCGGCCGAGACCGGCCGAAGGCCAACAGCACGGCAGCGAGCGTTGGTCAGGGGGCGAAGAAACCCAACGCGTCGGGGCCCCGCAGGCAGAGCACTCCGGGCTCGTCGGCCACCGCGGCCAGCCACGGCGGCCGCACGATGGCGCTGACCACGACCGGGGTGTCGAGACCGGAGAGCTGGAGCGCCTGGCGCACATAGGTCGACGCGTAGTCGGGCGGTCGTACGTCCCGGCTCAGCTCGACGAGCGCGAAGGGATCGGGGGCGGTGCCGTCGCCGGACACCGTCTCGGCGACCGACGGCGAACCGGGAGCAGGAGCCCCACCGGCCAAGCCGGGCCCGTCGGCGAGGATGGTGCCCCGCACATGGGCCGGACGTGCACCAGCCAGCAACAGACCCACGTAGGCCCCGAGCCCGCGGCCGATCACGGTCGCCTCGCCGAGCTCGGCCAGCGCTTGGTCGGCGTCGGCCATCAAGATCTCCGCGGTGTAACCGCCGCCGACGGGGACGGTGGATTGGCCGTGCCCGGTGAAGTCGAGGCCGAAGATCGGCCCAGGCCAGCCGTCGAGCGGTTGGGGCACGTCGGTCGGTGTGCGTTCCCCGAGGCCGTGCAACAACAGCAGCGGGCGGCCGTCGCCCGTCCGCAGCTCGTGCAGAGCCAACTCCACGCGCCCATGGCGCAGCCGGATGGTCTGCGGTGACTGGCCCACGACTAGACCGCGACGCCCGACAGGAAGCCGGTGACCAGGTCGGCGACCGTACGCGGCTTCTCGATGTGGACGAAATGCCCCACACCGTCGAGGGGGATGAACCGAGCGCCCGCCGGCAGGTACGGCGCCACGTCCTCGGGACGCGTGCCCCAGCCCATCGCCTCCACTTCGAGGCCGAGCACGCACATCACCGGCATGCCGAGCGACGGGAGCCGCCACATCGACCACTCCGGCCGCCACGGCCCGAAGCCCCCGAGGCGCAGCGTCGGGTCGATCTTCCAGCGCCAGCCGTCGGGATCATGCCTGGCGCCGACCGAGACCAGGTAGCGCAACCAGTCCATCGAGAGCCGCGGGTTCATCCGGCCTCGCCGCTCAGCCAGCTCGTCGAGCGTGCCGGGACGGCGGACCGAGCCGGCTGCTCGGCTGCGGTGGTCGAGCCAACCTTCTATGTCGCCGACCAGCATGCGGGTCCGGGTGTGCTCTGGGACGTCGGGCCAGCTCCGCGTCGATGGCAGGCCATCCAGGTTGACCACCGCCCGAACCCGGTGGGGGGCCGCGTCGGCCAGTTGCAACATCAGCGAGCCGCCCTTGCTGTGACCGAGCACCGGGAGCGGAGCCGACCCGATCGAGTCGATCACGGCCAACGCGTCGCGGATGTCGGCTTCCCAGCTGTACAGATGGGCATGAGCCGAATCGCCGTGGCCCCGCTGGTCCCAGGCCACGACCCGCCAACCGGCCTCGGCCACCAGTGGGCCGAACACGTCGAACGTGCGCCCGAAGTCGAAACCGCCATGGGCGAACAGGACGGGCGGGGCGTCGGCCGCACCCCACTCCCAGACCGCCAGCGGCAATCCGCTGCTGTCCACTGTGCGACGGCGATGGGGAGGCTGCGCTCCTGGATAGGCCGGGACACCGTCCTGCGGGTCGAGCGACCGCTCGAAGTCGTCGGCGGCGATCTGGGAGGTTCCGGCCACGGGCGAGGAGGCTACCGGCCATCTTGACCGCCCGGTCAAGATGGAGCCGGGTGGGGGGACCATGTTGGGTGACCCGCCAACTCGACCGGTACGTTTGACCTCGAGGCCGGGCTGACCGAGCCACATCCCACGTCGGCGGCCGTCGACGCAGATCCCCACCACCTGATGACCACGCCGACCTCCCGCTCTCGAGCCGCCGCCGGCGCCGCCGAAGGCCACCAGCCCGAAGCCCGCGGCGACTCCGACGCCGAGGCCGAGAACATTTCCCCCTCCACGCTCGGGTCCACGCCGCCCACCCCCGCGGTGGCCCCGGTCGCCGCCGCGTCGCTGCTCAAACGGCTCCGCCCCCACCGCCCGGACTCCTCCCGGATGGCCGGTCATCGCCACCTCCTCACCGGGTCGGGGGTGCTGGTGATCGGCGCAGGAGTGCAGGCCCTGAGCGGCATGCTGTTCTCGCTGATCGCGGCGAACGGTGACATCAAAGCGAACTTCGGCAACGCCTCGGCGCTGTTCACCTCTGTCCTGTTCGTCACCTACCTCGCCGGCCTGGGGCTTCCCGTCGCCCTCGCCAGGTACAGCGCCGATCGATCCGATCCCAGCCACGTCATCTTCACCTGGGCGCTCATGGCGACGGTGGTCAGCTCCGCCGCGGCCTGCGCGCTGTTCCTCGGTGTGGTCGACCCCAAGGCGGCCGACGTGCTGTGGTCGTGGAGCTCGGTGGGCGGTCCACTCCTGTTCGGCGTGATCGTGCTCGGCTCCGCCTTCTCGCTCGTGTTCGACGTCCGCTGCATGACCATGCGCCGCTGGAACCTGGTCCTGGTGCGGATCCTCCTGGTCGGCGTAGCCAAGGTCGCTCTCATACCGCTGTTCCGCCACAGTGACCACCGTGCCCTGTTGCTCTTCGTATACCTCGCCGCGCCGGTGGCGGCCAGCGGGTTCGTCGGCGTGGCCGTGCTGCCGCGGATCACCGGCGGGCGACACCGGCTCGGCCCGATGCCGCCGACCGCGCGATCCGCGGTGCGCTACTCGTTGGTCAACTACCTGTCGACGCTCGCCTACCAGGCCCCCTACTTCGCCCTGCCGGTGATCGTGCTGGTCAACGTGGACGCCGCCACCAACTCCAGCTTCTATGTCGCCTGGGGCATCGTGGCCATCGCGTTCTACGTTCCGTCGGCCATCGGCCAGGCGCTCCTGGCCGAGGGCGGCAAGGACGGTTCCCAGGTCCGTTCCCAGGTGCGGCTGGCCATCCTGTTGGCCGTAGGTCTGATGGGTGCAGGCACGCTGGCCACGTTCCTCGGCAAGGGCGTCGTCACCGCGGCCTACGGGCCGGCGTACCACGACGCAGCCCGCATCCTGCCGGCGATGATGCTGGCCGGCATCCCGTGGGCCCTGACGTCGCTGTACCTGACCGAGGTTCGGGTGATGCACCGGCACCTGGCCACGGTGGTGATCACCGTCACGCTGACGCTGGCCATCATCGTGCCGGCCCTCGTGTTGGTGCCCGGCCACGGGCCCGAACACGGGTTGAACGGGGCCAGCCTCTCCTGGTTGCTCGGCAACGTGGTTGCCGCGGTGGTGGCCGCCATCGCCACGCTGGCCGGCCGGAGCCGCGCCCGGGCCAAGCCGGCCGAGCGGGATCCAGTGTTGGCCGATCCGGCCCAGGGCGTACCGATCACCGCCTGAGCGGCTCGACCGGCCCGCCGTGGCCTCAACTGGATACGCAGTGGCCCTTCGGCCCGTTGGCGTAATGCGCCACGAAGTGACCCCCGGAGCGGAGCCGGGTGTAGGAGACGTACTGGCTCGAACGCTCGTCGAGAAGACCCGCCTCGTTCAGCGCGGCCAGGTTGGCCGGTGGGCCACCGGAGGGGTTCTGGTCCTTCGGCAGGGCGATGTAGGCCTCGACCGACGTCTTCAGCCTGCGCAACTCGGTCTTGCAGGCGCTGGTCCGCTGCCGATCGCGGATCCCGTCGACCGACACCAACACCACCGCCGCCAACAGCCCGAGGATGGCCACCACCAGAACCACCTCGACCAACGAGACCCCGCTCGGCCCACCCCGGGTCCGGCTCGACCGTCGCGGAAGGCGGCTCATGGGTGTGTCGACGATGCCGTCGTCGGCTCAGGCCGCCTGTTCCTGCTCGGTGGCGTTCGCCTTGCCCGCGTCGGTGACGACCTTGTGCAGCCTGGTGATGCCGGCCTTGTCGCCCTTGAGGTAGCGGTCGAAGAAGTCGATGGTGGCCAACGTCACCACCTTGGATTGCGGCACACCGACCCCTTGGAGATACGGCGGGATGTGTCCCGCGCCGGGCAGCGTGATGAAGTACTTCGGCGGTCCGAGCAGCCGGTAGACCTCCTGGCCACTGCGGTACGGGACCGTACCGTCCTGGTTGCCGTGCAGGATCAGCAACGGCCGGTTCCTGGCCACCGGCGCAACCTTCCCGCCGCTCTCGAGTGGGAAGAAGATGCCCGCCCATTCGGCCACCGCGCTGATGCGACGATCAGCACAGCAGGCGTTGTAGCCAGCGCCCAATGACGTGATCGCCCCAAGGGAGTGGCCGGCGATCCCGATGCGGTCCGGGTCGATCAGGCCGGTCAGCGGGCTGCCCGCGTGCTTATCGGCGGAAAGCAACTGGTCGATGAGGAAGGCGATGTCGCGGGTCTGCTCGGGCACATCGGTTATCGAAGGGTGCTCCTTGGCGTCGCGGTTCGACAACGGGTAGTTCGGGGCGATGACGACGTATCCGGCCGACACGATGACCCGCAGCGTCGTGGCGTAGTCACTGCCCTTGCCCGTCACGCCGTGGGAGAACACCACGAGCGGCCACGGACCCGGCTGCGCCTTGGCGTTCTCGGTGGACGTTTCGAAGCCTGGCTTGCCGCGCGCCGGGTAGAGCACGAGCGTTGGCAGGGTCCGCTCGGGCTTCTCCGCCGCGGTTCCGTTGGCCTGGGTCTTGCGGGTGCGGTCGACGTAGGTCTTCTGCAACGTGCCGACGGCATAGCTGCCCGGTGGGGCGACCTTGGAACCTTTGGCGGCGGGGGCCGAGCCCGGGGACGTGGTGGGACCGCTCGCCCGGCTCGTGGTGGTCGACCGCTTGACGGATGCCGGCGGGATGACCTTGCCCCCGCCGGGATGTTTGCCGGACCCGTCGGAGGTGTCCTTCTTGTTGGTCGCGCAAGCGCTGGCCGCCAGCAGCCCGGTGACGACGAGCGCGAGCAGTCAACGGGTGGACGGTCGGCGGTTGCGCATTCCGGTGGAGGCTAGAGGGGTGGGCGCCCGAGCGGGCCTCTGGGGTGGCCCGGAAGGTCGGTGGCGGCGCGGCCGTCATGCGGCTGGGAGCCGAGCAGGCTCACCGCGGCTGCTTGCCGGCCATCGGGCCGGTGGTTCGATTCTTCCGGCGAGGGGTGCTCGACCGGCAGCCAACGGCCGTCCGCGTCGCGGCGCCGCACGATCCGCGCCGGCACACCAGCCATCACGCACTCGCTGGGAACGACGCCCCGCACCACCGAGCCAGCGGCCACCACGACGTGGCGGCCGAGCTGCGCTCCAGGCAGCACGATCGCTCCCCGCCCGAGCCAGGAGCCATCACCGATGGCCACCGGTTCGGCATCAGCGATCTGGCGGCCGATCGGAACGATGTGATCCTCATAGCCGTGGTTGGCGTCGGTGATGAAGACGTCTTCGCCCATCCAAACGTCGTCGCCGATCTCGATGCGGCTGTGGGCGATGATGCTGCTCCGGGCGCCCACCACGCAGCGGTCGCCTATGCAAATGGCCCGCTCCGGCACGTCTGGCTGGTCCGGTGAGTAGCCAGCGGTCAGCGTCACCCACGGGCCGATCAGCGTGTCGGCACCGATGTGCATCCATCGCTCACCGAACAACGCGGTCGTGGGGAACCCGATCAAGCTCCCCGACCCCAGGTGGCCGAACCGGGCGGCCCGCATGCTCTCCGGGTGCAACGCCCCGAGGGAGCGCGCCCGCTCCCACCCCCGCTGGACCAGCTCGCCTGCGATGCGCCGGCACCAGCGTCCGGTGGCCCGGTGGAACCGCTGCGGGAGCGTGCGGGTCGGCTTCGACATCCGGTTGGGCTAGACGCAGGCCGCAGCCCGCTCAGCTCTCGTCGTCGGCGGTCGGGGCGATGTGCTCGGCCAGCTCCAGAGCGCTCGCCGGGTCGAGGCCGGCTCGACCGACCAGCCAGCAGGCGATCGGCGCGGCGGTCCGCTCCGACCCGTGAGCCGCCACCCCGGCGACGTCCAACAACATGGCGACGGTGGCTTCGTCGGGCGCCTCGGCCCCCAGCCGCTCGGCGAAAGCGGCCAGCCAGTGTTGGCGGTTCATGGACCTGGGATCACTTCACGCATGCTGGTTCCAGTCAAGGTCGCGACCATCGAAGCGCAGAGGCTACGACGGTTCACCATCAAGACGGTGCGGCACTGCGCACTGGCCGGTCAGGGTCACGACGGCCCAAGGATCACCGTGCCGTCACGCAGGCGTTGCCGGACACGGAGCGTCGTGTGCCGGAGCAGGTCCTGTTCGTCAGCAAGGTTCATCATGCCGAAGCCCGTCGGGAACAGCACCACGACACCGTCACGCATAGAGACCTCCCGTCCTAGGTCTCGGACTTCGCCGCGGAAGCGAGTGTTCTTCGTTCCAGAGGTGGGGCTGACCTTCCTTGGGATCTCGATCGAGGCCCGACGCGTGTCCATGAAGATCCGAGCGGGCGCGTTCGTGGCGATGAATACCTTTCCTGGGAGACGCCGGACGAGCTGGCTCGCCGCTCTTGCGGGGGGCTCGGCAGGCAGACCGTGTGACAACAAGCGCCAGGTGGAGGTCACCGCGGATGACGCCACCAACATCGCCAATACGACACAGGCCGTGGTGGCGACTCGGATCCGAGCTCCGCGGATCGCAAGGAACCACACTGAGCCCAACAACAGGATGTAGAAGATCGGCTGGACCGGAGCGAAGATCCGTTCGTCCAGCGGCGTCGACAGGTCGACGAAGTCGTGTGTCGCGACAACGACGGCTGCGTAGATGCCGACGAACACCGCCAGCGTCCGAACCCCGACCAGCATCCGAGGTTCGCGCTCTCCGATCCACCGACGTGGGTCGGCGAGCACGATCGCCACCAACAGCGCGACAACGGCGATCGCTCCGCTCCGGAGCGTCACTGGCCACGCCGCGGGAACGACCCACCCCTCGGGAACCTGCCAGAGCTGCCCACCCAAGGGATCCACGTGGGACGCCAGGCTCCGAGCGGAGTCGCCATGCTTGATCACCGAGCCGTAGAGCGCCCACAAGAGTCCGGGGATGCAGCCGACGCCGACCACCGTGCCTGCAGCCCGCAGCCGCCTCTCTCCCGGCCCGCCACGCCAGATCAGAACCGTGACGGCGGCGGTCAGAACGACGGCGATGCCCACGTATCGGCAGAGGAACGCGAGGGATCCAAAGGTGGCCGCGGCCAGCAGCTGGCCACCGCGTCCGGTCCGGAGCCAACGCAGCAGCTCGAGCAGCGCCAACAAGGACGCGGTGAGAAACAACGGCTCGGAGATGGCCATGGCGTGCAAACGAAGCCATGACACGCGGATGCCTAGTGCGTTGCCGTTCACCGGACCGGCCAGGAGTACGAACATGATCGCGACTGCGAGCGCCCTTGATGAGGTGAGCCGACGGGTGAGAAGACCGACCAAGGCGGTGTTGACCCCGATCAGCACGACGCCCAGGACGCGAGCCGCCACCGCCAGGCTCATGCCGAGCCAACCGAGTCCGCCGAGGGCAAGCGGATACAGCGGGGGGAAGTGCGTCAGCGGGACGGCACCGTTGAACGACGCGGCCTGGTGGGGGGAGAGATGGCTGACCGGCAGGGTGAAGGGCGTGGTGAGCCCACGTCCGTGCAGGAGGTTGTGGGCGGCTCCGAGGTAGGCGGCCGAGTCGGTGTCCAACCCGATGCCTCGGCGAGTGGCCACGAGGCACAGCAACGAAGCCGCGATGCCGACCGCCGGCAGCTCCCACCACGGGCGGAGAGCACGCCATGATCGGGCCCGGACGGCTGACCAATCTGTCGTGCGGGCTTCGACGGGCGCTCGGTTCGGCTTTCTGGGGCGGCGCACTGCGCTGTCTGCCGAGGCCGCCGCCAAGACCAACCCGACGGTCAGTAACTGCCGAGGTCGACGATGGCCGCCAGGACGTCGTCGACTTGGGGAAGGGTCGCTTGTTCGAGGCTCGGCTCGTAGGCCACATGGGTGTCGAGGGCGCCCAGGCGGCGGATCGGCGCGTCGAGATCGGCGAAGCAGTGCTCGCCGGCCCATGCGGCCACCTCCCCGCCGAAGCCGGCGGTGAGCGTGTCCTCGTGCACGACCAGCAGCCGGCCGGTGCGAGCCACGCTCGCCGCCACTGCCTCCTGGTCCCAAGGGATCAGTGTCCGCAGGTCGATCACCTCGGCCTCGATGCCCTCGGTCTCGCTGGCCCGGTTGGCCGCCTGCATGCTCTTTTCCACCGTGGCTCCCCAGCTGACGATGGTCAGGTCATCACCTGGGCGGCGCATCGCGGCCCGGCCGAACGGGATCACGTAGTCGCTAGGCGGGAACGGATCGATCGTGTACGGCTGGCGCAACAGGTGCTTGTGCTCGAGGAACAGCACCGGGTCCTCGCAGCGGAAGGCGGCCCGCAGCAGCCCGGCGGCGTCGGCGGCCCGAGACGGGAAGGCGATCAACAGGCCGGGGATGTGGGCGAAGATGCTCTCCCCGCACTGGCTGTGCCAGATGGCGCCTCCCGTGAGGTATCCACCGATCGGCACCCGGATGACCATCGGGCAGGTGAACGCGCCGTTCGACCGCCAGCGGATGGTGGCCGCCTCGCTCTTGATCTGGGTCATGGCCGGCCAGATGTAGTCGAAGAACTGGATCTCCGGCACAGGACGCAGGCCGCGGATGCCCTGGCCGACTGCTCGGCCGACGATGTTGGCTTCCGACAGCGGCGTGTTGAAGCAACGAGCCTGGCCGAATGCCCGCTGCAGGCCGTGGGTCGTGCCGAACACGCCGCCCTTGCCCTCGACGCCCGACAGCACCTGCTCCCGGGCGTCGGCCACGTCCTCACCGAACACCCGGATCCGTTCGTCGATCGCCATCTGCTCGTGCAGGGTGCGCTTTATTGCTTCACCCATCGGCACCCGCTCCCCGCCTTCGCCCTCATCGTCGCCTGCCGCTGGCGGTTCACCCGGGTCGGCGATCGTCGGGAGAGCCACCACCTGGTCGGTGATCGTGCGCGGATCGGGCCGCGCCGCGGCCAACGCCGCTGCCGCCGCGTCGGCCACGATCTCGCGCGCCTGCAAGCGGATGGCCGCCGCCTCGTCGGGGCTCAGCACACCGCCGCGGATGAGCTCAGCCTCGAACGTGTCGATCGGGTCATGGCGCGCTTCTTCGGCCAGCTCTTCCACCGAGCGGTACTTGCTCTGGGTGTCGGCTGCGGAGTGGGAGTAGGGGCGGATCACATCGGCGTGGATCAACGCGGGTCCGACGCCGGCTCTGATGTGCTCGATGATCGATCGCGAGTCGTCTCGCACCGCGAAGTAGTCGGTGCCGTCGAGGTGATGGATCTCCAGGCCCCTGAAGCCCCGCACCAGCTCACCCACCGGCGCGGGATGCTGGTCACTCGACGGCACCGAGATGGCGAAGCCGTTGTCGGGCACGACGTACAGCACGGGCAGGTGGAGGTTGCAGGCGGTGTTGAGGCTCTCCCAGAACTCGCCCTCGCTGCACGCACCCTCGCCGAGGCTCACATAGGTGAGCTCGTCTCCGTGGGCCGAACAGCCTGGGAGGTCGGGGCGACGCACGATGTACCGGCTGGCCTCCGCGCAGCCCACCGCCGGGATGCACTGGCTGCCGGTGGGGCTCGACTGGGTGACGACGTTGCGCTCGCGGTGGCCCCAGTGCGACGGCATCTGGCGCCCGCCGGAGGCCGGGTCCTCGGCCGAACCGACCGCTTCCAGCAGCACCTCGGTGGGTGTGACGCCGAGCCCGAGCACCAGCGCCTGGTCGCGGTAGTAGGGGAAGAACCAGTCATAGCCAGGCCGGAGGTGACGGGCCAGGGCCAGCCCGATCGCTTCGTGACCGGCCCCCGAGATCTGGAAGAAGACGCGGCTCTGCTTCTGCATGCTGATCTCGCGGTCGTCTATCGCACGCGACACACAAGCCAGCCGGAAGTCGTCCACCAGCTCCGCCACCGGGTACCCGCGGTAGGAGTCCTCGGCCATCAGCTCTCCTGATCCCAGTCGCGGGTCTGGAGCAGGTCGCGGACCTGGGCCAGGAACGCGGCCGCATAGGCGCCGTCGAACGCCCGGTGGTCGAAGCTGAGACTGAGGTTGCCGACCGGATGGACCGCCATGCCCCACGTCTTGTCAGGGAGGCGGACGGCCACCGGCTTCATGGCAACCCCGTCGGTGGAGAGGATCGCTACTTGGGGCTGGTTGATGATCGGCGCGGTGACCAGTGTGCCGTAGCTGCCGACGTTGGTGATGGTGAACGTGGCACCGCTGAGGTCGTCGATGGTGAGGTGCTTGGCCTTGGCCTTGGCGGCAAGATCGGCGACGCCGTCGGCCAACGCTCGCAGGCGCATCTCGCCGGCGTCGCGCAGCACCGGGACGACGAGGGCCGCGAAATCGAGGTCAACGGCGACACCCAGGTGGACCTTGCGGTGCACGATCAGTTCGCCGTCGCCCACGCTGGCGTTCACCTCGGGATGGTCGCGGATGGCGTCGACCACGGCCCGGGCGACATAGGGCAGGAACGTCAGCCCGGCGCGGCGGCGGGCCCGATCAACCGCCGAGTAGTCGACCTCGGTGACCACCAACGTGTGGGCCGATGTAGCCAACGAGCGCAGCATGTTGGCCGCGGTGCTGCGGCGGGCCTTGGTGAACCCCACGACGTCGTCGTCGGGTCCGGCTACGACGTCCGGAGCGGCGGCTACTGGGTGCTCGGCGGCGGCCAAGGGGGAGCGACTGTTTGCCGCGGCGGCCAGCACGTCGTTGCGGGTGATCCGGCCGTCACGGCCCGATCCCACGACTTGGCTCGGATCGAGGCCGTGGCCGTCGAGCAGCCGGCGCACCGCGGGAGACAACACCGTCGAGCCAGTGTCGGGGGCCGCGCGAGGGCGAGCCGACCCACGGTCACGGTCGCGGTCGCGAGCCTCGGTCGAGACGGTCGGGGCCTGCCCGTCATCGGTCTGAGGCGTGGGCGGCGGCGGACCCACCGGCTCCACCTCTGCTGGCGTAGCGGTGTCTATCGGCTCGTCGACAGTCGAGGTGAGAACGGCCAAGGGCGTGCCGATCGGCACGGTGTCGCCCTCCTCGACCAGGATGGCCCTCATGTAACCGGCGTGAGCGGAGGGCACCTCGGTGTCGACCTTGTCGGTGGACACCTCGAACAACGGATCGTCTTCGGCCACCTCGTCGCCCACTTGCTTCAGCCACCGGGTGATCGTTCCCTCGGTGACGGTCTCGCCCAACTGCGGCATCGCGATCTGCTCCATCAGATCCCGAGACTACGGGCAAGCTGATGGCCTGTCCCGCACAGTGCAGTGCACAGTGCAGCCCTTGACCGGCCATGCTCGGGGAGGGCAGCGAACGGTTGCCGTCCCCGATACGGTCGCTGAGCACCCGCCAACCGACCTTCGGACGAGCCATGCCGCCATCCATGATCCGCCTCCGGAGGCCCACCGACTCCGATCTGCTGCAGATCGCCGATGACCAGGCCGGCGAGGAGCTCACCTACGGCGAAGCCGGCGCGACCGCGAACCCGGACCTGCCCGAGGGCTACGCCCATGACCGGCTCAGCACCGTCCTCGGCTATGAAGACGACGTCTTCCGGGCCGGCGTTCGGGCGCTTCGTGACTGGGGCCCGCAGCGGGGCTCAGGGCTGTCCGTGGTGGCCACAGGCCCGGTCGTGCCAGGCACGACGGTCGCTCAGGCGGCTCCCCTCGGCCTCGCCTACGCGATGGCCTGCTGCCGCGTGGTGTACGTCGAGGAGCACGCCGATCTGTTCGCCTACGCCTACGGCACGCTGCCCATGCACCCCGAGCAGGGCGAGGAACGCTTCGCTGTCACCCGCATCGACGGCCGGGTCGAGTTCGAGGTGGTGGCGTTCTCGAAGTTGCGCTACCCGTTGGCCCGCCTCGGTGCGCCGGTCGCCCGGCGCTTGCAGCTCCGGGCGCTGCACCGCTACCTCGTCGCCATGCAACGAGCTGCGGCCGCGCCACCACCTGCTCCATCCAAGTCAAGCAAGTAGGCGTCGGAGGTAAAGGTCCGCATTGTGGACCTCGCCCCGACCAAGCAGGGCAGGACCGAGATCCCCATCCCCTCCGACGTGCTGTTCGAGTTCGCCAAGGCCGATCTGAGCCGAGTCGCCCAGCAGCAACTGGACGGCGTGGTGGCCCGCATCCGCCGGGGCAAGCCGGCCCGGGTGATGATCGAAGGACACACCGACTCGATCGGTGACGATGCGTCCAACCAGCGGCTGTCCGAGCAGCGGGCCGAAGCCGTCCGCTCCTACCTCGCCCGCTCGGCTGGCGGTGTCGCCTATGAAGCCCACGGCTTCGGCGAGACCAGGCCGGTCGCTCCCAACCAGACCGCGGACGGCAAGGACAACCCAGCGGGCCGCCAACTCAACCGGCGGGTGACCATCATCCTCATCACTTGAGCGCCCGCGATTTCACGACATGGATCAACCGGGTCGGCCACCTCGGCCGGCCCGGTCAGTCCGTGAGGCACGGGTCCCGTGGATCGAAAGACTGCTCATCGCCGAGCGGCGATTGAGCGGCCGAGCGGCCGAGCGGACCGAGGCGCAAGACGACAAGACCCAGCGCACAGAGAACGCCGGCCACCACGAACGCCGAACGGTTGCCGCCGACGGTGACCACCAACCCGAACAACAAGCCGCCGGCGCCTTGGGCGGCATCGAAGAACAGGGTGAACGTGCCCACTGCCTGGCCGCGCTCGGCATCCGGGGCGGCGTCGATGACCAAAGGCATGAGCGACGGGTACATCAGCGACACCCCGAGCGCATAGATGGCGGTGGACGTGAACAGCCCGGTGGTGGTCGCCCAGAGGCCCATCAGCACGAAACCGGCGGCTTGTAGGGCCAGGGCGGCGGAAGCGGCTCGGATCCCTCCCATCCGGTCGGGCAGGCGAGCGCCACCGATGCGGACGATCAGCACGAGGGCCGCGTAGAGGAGGAACACCTCCCCCGATCCGGACAACCCGAGATCGAGTGCGTACAACGGCATGAACGCGGTGAACGCGGCCAGCCCGGTAGTGGCTAGGAAGAGGATCACCCCTGGCCCGACGGCGGCCGGATGGAACACGCGGCGTACCCAGGCCTGGCGACGTGATGCCCCGCCGCTCTCGTCGTCATCGGCGTCGTCGTCGCGCTTTGCGTTGCGAGCGGTGAGGTCCGGCCGGCCGGGCGTGAACAGGCCGAGAGCGGCGGCCAGCAAGGCGAAGCCGCCGGCCACCAACCACACGTCGGCCACTCCCCACGTCTTGCGGACTGCTTCACCGATCACTGGCCCGAGACCAAGGCCGCCGTAGATCGCCACCGAGAAGTAGGACGCCGCTTCGCCGCGACGGTGAGACGGCGCCAGGTCCTGAGCGGTGGTGGCGGCCCCGACGAAGATGGCCGCCTCGCCCACCCCGGACAGGATCCGCATGGCCACCAGCCAGGGCAAGGCATGAACGAGCCCGTAAGCAACGACCGACAGGCCGAACGTGGCCGCGCCACCCACCACCAGGATCCTTCGCCCGCGCCGGTCTCCGATCCGGCCCGACAGCGGCCGCAGCACCGCGGCGGCCACCGCGAACGCGCCGACCACGATCCCGACCGCGGCGCCACGCCCGCCGAGGTCGTGCTTGACATAGACCGGCAGCACCGGGGCCACGATGCCGATGGCCACGAAGTAGGCCAGCGCCGAACCGGTGACCACCAGGAAGGTGGGAGTCAGCAACCGCTCATCGCGGGACGACACGGCGGCCATTCTGGGAGACGGCTCTCGGGTCAGCGGACGATCGACTTGATCTCCTGCAGCACTTCGGGGGTGAGCGAGCCCAGCACATCCATGGCGCCCATGTTCTCCTGGACCTGCTCGGGCCGACTGGCGCCGGTGATGACCGTGGACACGTGCGGGTTGGCCGCGCACCAGGCGATGGCCAGCTGGGACAGCGTGGCGTCGAGCCGGTCGGAAACATCCTGTAGGGCACGGACCTTCTTGTTGCGGTCCGGGTCGGTGAGCATGTCCTTCAGCCACTCATAACCGGGGAGTGAAGCCCGGCTGCCCTCGGGAATGCCATCGACGTACTTGCCGCTGAGCAGGCCCGAAGCCAGCGGGCTCCAGGTGGTGAGGCCCAAGCCGATGTCCTCGTACAACCGGGCGTACTCCTTCTGGACGCGCTGGCGCTCGAACAGGTTGTACTGGGGCTGTTCCATCACCGGTTTGTGCAGGTCGCGCCGGTCGGCGATGTCCCAGGCGCTGCGGATCTCGTCCGCGCTCCACTCCGATGTGCCCCAGTAGAGGGCCTTGCCGGCGCTGACGATGTCGGACATGGCCCACACCGTCTCCTCGATCGGGGTGTTCGGGTCCGCCCGGTGGCAGAACAACAAGTCGACGAATTCCAGGCCCATTCGCTCGAGCGACCCGTCGATGGCCTGCATGAGGTACTTGCGGTTGAGCGTATTGCGCATGTTGACGCCCTCATGGGTGCCCCAGAACAGCTTGGTGGAGATGACGTAGCTGTGGCGCTCCCAGCCCAGTTCGGCGATGGCTTGACCCATGATCCGCTCGGACTCGCCTCCGGCGTAGGCCTCGGCGTTGTCAAAGAAGTTGACACCGGCCTCTCGGGCCACGGTCAGGCAGTCTCGGGCCAGGCTCGTGTCGATCTGGGTTCCGAAGGTCACCCACGAGCCGAACGACAACACACTTACCTGCAAGCCCGATCGCCCCAACTGCCGGTACTCCATCGCTGCCGTGTTCCCCACTTGATCTCCGTTCGTCTCGGCCGGTCCGGTGCCGACCGTCAAGTGAGGCTAGAGGGGGACATGCGGGTTGCTGCTCTCACGCAGAGACGGTGGGAACGGCATGCAGCCAGCGGTTGCGTCGCGGCACGCGGGGCCGGGCTCGACGGTAGCGCCCGGGCCTGGGCGGGGCCGCGGGCTCGGCCGGTTCGAGCGGCGCATCCTCCTCGCCGGCCCAAGTCCTCGATCCGACAGGACGATGGGCTCTGTACCGGACCGGGTCGACCGCTTGCGCCAGCCCGGCCAGGTGGATGGCCGTGCGCACGTCGCAGCGGTCGAACCGGCCAGCGCCTGCGGCGTTGGGCGTGGGCCGGTAGCGATAGGTGCGGCCCGCGGCGTCGGCGTAGATGTCACGTTCGGACTGGCGATGCCGGTAGACCCAGATCGGCAGGCGCGAACCGCTGCGATCCACGCGGCCGAGCAGGTCGAACTGGTCGATGTGCACCGGCCACGGCACCTCATCTTCTCGGGCCAAGCGGCCGACCATGAGCAACGCACCCCACCAGGCCAGCAGCTCGGGCTCGTCCCGCGAGGGGGTCCAGAGCTTCATCGGCCTGCGACTCGGCGGCCACCTGGGCCCTGCCACGGATGGGTGTTCGCCACGATCGACCTCCTCGCTTCTGTTCGTGGCCTCACCCTACGAAGGGGGTACGACAGGATTTCGGGGCCCGGCTCGGGTCCAGCGGCGCGGCCTTCGCTGGAAGTGGTCAGCGGGCGGCGCCGTCCCCGCAGCCACCACCGACCTTCAGCCGAGACGCCTGGTCGATCCCCAGCCGCTCCAGACCTCTGCGTGGCACCTCGATCGCCGAGCGATACGGACCTGATGGCGGGTACACCCGACAGCCTGGCGAGTCTCCGCAGGCTGCCATCTGCGTAATCGACACCACCCTGCCCCTCCGATCGAAGTAGGCGATGGACAGCGGCATCGGCGTGTTCCGCATCCAGAACCCGGTGCGCTGATCCTCGTCGAACAGGAAGACCATGCCGTCATGACCACCAAGGGTCCGGTCCCGGACCCTCATCAGACCTTGCTCGTGCTCGCGCTCGGTTCGAGCCGCGAGCAGGCGCCATCTTCGGGTTCGTCCGTTCCGGTCGGTCACGCGAACGACGACCTCGTCGAAGTCCCGCAGGCTGACCCGCCGCGACGCGGAGCGCGGCTCCTGTGACCGGTGGGCCAAGGAGACCGCCAGCATCACCCCGCCGGCTAACACCAGCAGCGCGCCGACCACCAGCAGCCATGGCTGCCGGCGCCCGCTCACGTCCCGGTGCGGCCGTACAGACCCAGCGTCTCGGCGACGTCGGCTGAGAGGTGGTAGCTCTCCGCCGAGCCCGGGAAACGCCCGGTTCGTACGTCATCCGCGTACGCGGCAACCGCGGCGACCGCATCATCTTTGAGCGAGGCGTAACGCCGCACGAACTTCGGGGCCACCCGGTCCTCGAAGCCGAGCAGGTCATGGAACACGAGCACTTGACCGTCACAACCTTGGCCGGCGCCGATCCCGATCGTGGCGACGTCGACTGCGTCGGTCACCATCGCCGCCACCTCTTCGGGAACCCCTTCGAGGACGATGGCGAAACAGCCGGCATGGGCCAGCGCTTTCGCATCGGCCACCAGTCCGAGCGCCGCCTGCGAGCTCTTGGCCTGGACCCTGAACCCGCCCATGGCATGCACGGACTGCGGGGTGAGCCCGAGGTGGCCCATGACGGGGATCTCGGCGTCGACCAGCGCCTCGACCATCCTCAGACGTTTGCGGCCCCCTTCCAACTTGACCGCTTCGGCGCCGGCGCGCACGAGATCAGCCGCGTTGCGAACCGTGTCCTCGACCGAAACGTGGTAGCTGAGCCAGGGAAGGTCGGCCACCACCAGCGCGGCCGGCTTGGCCCGCGCCACCGCTGAGACGTGGTGGGCCATGTCGGCCACAGTCACCTGCAACGTGTCGTCGTAGCCAAGCACGACCATGGCCAACGAGTCGCCCACCAGTATCAGATCGACCCCCGCCTCATCGACGATTCGGGCACCGGGTGCGTCGTAAGCGGTGACCATGACCAGAGGCTCGGCGCCCCCGCGGATCTTGTGTCCCCGGATGGATGGCACGCTGACTGGCTGACGCGCCGGGCGCGTTTCGGTCGAGCTCATGTGAGCCTCCTCGGATCCGTCCAGCGCCCCTCGGCTGCCGGCGGTGTCGCCAATGTACCCACCTCTGGACCGCTCACCGCAGTGCCGCCGCCCTCACCCGATGGCCCAGCACAATGGGCCGCCGGTAGCGTCGAACCGTGCCCGGGATCTGTGACAGCTGCGGCGACGAAGTCGCTGATCTCGCCGCGCTGCACAGGATCTACGTCCTCAGCGACGCCGACCGCTCCGAACCAACAGCCCAGCGGAGCAGCGAGATCGAGCACTGGTGCTTCCCGTGCCGCACCCACTACCCCCACGAGCTGATCGTCGAAGGACCCCCCGAAGCGGTCGACTGAGCTTCAACGGCGGTCAGGGCGCTACCGGGCTGGTTTGCAGGGCAGCGGGCGTCGGCGGTGAGGACACCGTGGTCGCGGTCAGCGGAGCAACCGCGATCGGCGGGATGGTGCTGGGAACAGCGAACCTCGGGCTGCTGGTCGACGTGGTCCCGGTCGAGCTGGTCCCCGTCGAAGTCGAGCCCAGCAAGGTCCCGGGACTCGATGGCAGCGCCGGTGTCAGCGTGGTGGGTGGCGAGAGCTCCGGGTTGAACTTCATCCCTACCTCCAGGTCGCCCGGTTCGGGGAACGCCGCCGGATCGCGGCCGGCGGTGACCGCCTGCATGAACTTGCGCCACATCTCCGCCGGCAGCGTCCCTCCCTGGATCTTGATCCCATGCACGTTGTCCATCGGTCGGTTCCCTCTCGGGTATCCCATCCACACCGCGGCGGTGAGCTTCGGCGTGAACCCGACGAACCAGGCGTCGACGTTGTTCTGGGTCGTGCCGGTCTTGCCGGCTGCCGGAATGCCGAAGTTGGCGTCCTGGCCGGTGCCTCCCTGCACGACCTGTTGCAGACAGAAGTTGACCCGAGCCGCCTGATCGGGAGCCAGCACCTGGGTGCGTTCAGGCGTGAAGTTCACGACCGACCCGTCGGCCCGCTCCACCCGGGTGACGACGATCGGTGAGAGGTGCTCCCCCTCGTCGGCGAACGTGGAGTAGGCCGACGCCATGTCCAGCACCGAAACACTTCCCGTGCCCAGCACCAGCGACGGCACATCGGGGAGCTGAGCGGTCTTCGACACGCCGAGTTGGCGAGCCATGGTGATCACCTTGTCCATCCCGAGCCGGGCGGCGAGCTGGGCGTACACGGTGTTGGCCGAGAACTGGGTGGCATCCACCAGCGTGGCCGTCTCGGCGGGGTAGTCGCCCTTCACCTTCCACGGCACGCCTGGGCCTTGCCCGTTCGGTATCTCGATCGTGGGCGGCGACGGGAACACCGACCGCACGCTGTAGCCCTCGCGCACGGCTTCGGCGAGTGCGAACGACTTGAACGTGGAGCCGGGCTGGCGTCCCGAACCGCCCCCTTCGCGCCCGACCGCCAGGTTGACGTGGCTCCGCTCGAAGTCCTGCCCACCCATCATGGCCTTGACCTGACCCTTGTCGTCGATCGCCACCAACGCCCCGGATGGATCATCCGGAAGGTTGAGGGTGGTCTTCACCGCATCGAAGGCCGCCTTCTGCATGTTGCGGTCGATGGTCGTGTACACCTTGAGCCCGCCTCCATACACCGCCTTCTCGCCGAACTGGCGGACGAGGAACCGGCGCACGTAGGCCACGAAGTACTTCGTGCCGGACTCGCGGTCCCCGGCCACCGAACCGAGGTTGGCGGTCACCGCGGGCGGCGCCACGAGCGGGAACTGCAGCGGGATCGCCTCGGCTGTGCGCGCTTCGGACTGGCTGATGTACTTCTCGTCGACCATCGCCCGCAACACGACGCTGCGCCGTCGCACCGCCTCAGCCTGACCCTTTGGTCCCTTGTACGGATCGGCGGACTGTGGTGACCGGATGAGCCCCGCCAGGAACGCGGCCTCGGTGAGGGTCAGCGATTCGACGTCGTGGTTGAACCAGGCACGAGATGCAGCCTGCACGCCGTAGGCACCCCGCCCGAAGTAGACGGTGTTCAGGTAACGGCTGAGGATCTCCTCCTTGGACAACTTCTGTTCGAGCTTCACCGCCATCACCGCTTCTTTGACCTTGCGGGTCAGAGTGCGCTCGCGGTTGAGGTAGGTGTTCTTGACGTACTGCTGGGTGATGGTCGATCCGCCCTGCTTGGCCCCTCGCCCGCGTATGTCGGCCCAAGCGGCACGTGCGATGCCCACAGGATCCACCCCGCCGTGCTTGAAGAACGCGCGGTCTTCGGCGCTGATCACCGCCCGCCGCAACACCCTCGGGATCTGCCGGTAGGAGACCAACGATCGATCCTCGGCCCCCCGAAGCTGGGCCATGGCGTTGCCGACGTTGCAGTTGACCTGAACCTCCGCTGAGCAGATGAAGCCGGTCTGCTGCTCGGTGGGCGCCACCGACGGATCCTCTGGGAGCTCCACGCGGGACACGACGTACGCCATGCCGGCGACGAGGACGGTGAAGCTCAAGAAGGCGAGGTAGAACGCCCGCCTCCAACGCCAGATGATGCTGCGCTTCTTGACCTTCCCCCGCCGCGTGGTCTTGAGGTTGTGGGTGGGGACAGGCTTGCGCTTGGGCATGGGACGGGCGCGTCAGACCACACGGGAGCGATCAGCGACGCCAGAGGCTACCAACCGGGCGCGCCAGTCGTCCCGCTCGGCTGTCCCACGGCGATCCGCCGGTCTCTCGCTAGGGCCGGGCTCAGCGCCCAGGTTGGCTGGCCGCTGGGTTCAACAGGTACGAGCGGGTCATGTGGTTCCAAGAGCAGACCGGACAAACCTCGATCACGTAGCAGGCGAAGTCGCCGGCCCGTCGGGCGATCGCCCTGAGCTCCCCCCGGCTGGTGATGCACCGCCCGTGGGCCGGGAGCCGCGGGCCGAACACGTAAGAGACGTGGACGAGGTCGGCGTCCTCACAGATCGGGCAACGTTGATCCGTCGGCTCACCGCACTGTCGAGCGGCCCGGACCAGCTCTGGGTGGGCGTCACACACGTCAAGGCGTCCCAGACGGCCCTTGCGGAACTCCGAGACGACCGATTGGCGCGCCAACCGGTAGTCGATGTCACCCGGGGTCGACCGGGCGGCTCCCAGCGCGCGGTCAGCCCGACTAGTCACGCAGGGCAGGCTAGACCGGCTCCGGCGACGTTGGCCCGCCTGACGCGGAACGGCCGATGGTTGCCCGAACCCTGCCTTCGCTGCGCTCCGGCGGTGCGACGGGCCAGACTGCGCACATGTCCGATCCCACTCCTGCACCGTCGTCTCCCCTTCAGGCCGAGCCTGCGCCGCCCACCTGGCACCGGTTCAGCGCCGCGACCTCCGAGCCTGAGGAGGACGGGGCGACCACCGTTCGTTACGGCGCGGACCTGCCGACTGAAGCGGACCTGCGCCTGCTCGGTCAGATCGAAGGTCATCGGCTGCTCGACCTTGGCTGTGGGGCCGGAAGGGCGTCGGTGGCCTTCGCCCAACAGGGAGCGAAGGTGCTCGCCGTGGACCCCTCGTCCGAACGGCTCAACGAGGCCCGCCGACTGGCTGAGCACGAGGGCGTTCGTATCGAGCTGCACCACGCCGACCTCGCAGCTCTCGCCTTCCTCGGCGCCGACACCGTCGACGCGGTGTTCAGCGCGTTCGCGCTGGCAGGGGTGATCGACTTGAACCGCGTGTTCCGCCAAGTGCATCGGGTCCTGAAACCCGACGGACCGCTCGTCTTCTCGCTGCCCCACCCGGCGTTCACCATGATCGATCCGGCGGCCGACGATCCGTTGCGCGTCGTGCGGGCCTACGACGACCCCACGCCGATCACCTGGAGCTCCCCATCTGGCGACGCCACGGATCAGCCGCGGACGATCTCGGAGATCTTCACCGGACTCACACGGAACAACTTCAAGATCGACACGATGCTCGAACCCACTGCTCCCGCTGCTGGTCATAGGAGCCCCTGGTTCGCCGATGTGATGCGCTACGTTCCCGCCACCATCCTGATCCGCGCCCGTAAACAGGGCACCTAGGTTCTGACGTTCAGCCAGGTTGTCCCGCCCACCACTCGGCGAGGCGCCGCCTGGCTTCCGCTTCGCCGAGAGGACCCTCCTCCAAGCGCAGCTCCAACAGGAAGTCGAGAGCTCGACCTACGACAGGGCCTGGGGGCACACCGAGCTGCTCCATCACCTGGCGGCCGTCGAGGTCCGGTCTGATGGCGGCCAGTTCCTCCCTCTTCTCCAGCTCAGCAATGCGGGCCACCAGTTCATCCATGCGGCGGGACAGCATCTCGGCCTTGCGGCGGTTCCGGGTGGTGCAGTCACAGCGCGTCAGCTCGATGAGCTGGTCGCGCCGCGGGCCGGCGTCACGTACGAACCGGCGTACCGCGCTATCGGTCCAGCCGAGGCCGTACGTGTGGAAGCGCAGGTGTTGGAAGACGAGTTGGCGGACGGCTTCCACATCGTCGTTGGAGTAACGCAGGGCTTGCATCCGGTCGCGAGCCATACGTGCCCCGACCACCTCGTGGTGGTGGAACGTCACGCCCTCATGGGTGATCGAACGGGTCTTCGGCTTGCCGACGTCGTGCAGCAGGGCGGCCAGCCGCACGATGCGGTCCGGGTTCGTCTTCGCGACCACGGCGATCGTGTGGGCCAGCACATCCTTGTGGTGATGGATCGGGTCCTGTTCGAGACGCATGGCCGGCAGCTCCGGCAGGAACTGATCGGCCAAGCCGGTCTCGACCACGAACCACAGCCCGGCCGACGGATCGGGGACCACGAGCAGCTTGTCGAGCTCGTCACGGATGCGTTCGGCGGAGACGATCTCCATCCGGGCGACGTTCCGGCGCACCGCCTCGGTCAGCTCCGGGTCGGGCTGCAGGCCGTAGCCGGCGATGAACCTTGCCGCCCGCAGCATGCGCAGCGGATCATCGGTGAACGACTCGTCCGGGGAGAGCGGCGTGCGCAGGCGCCCGGCCGCGAGGTCCGACATGCCGTCGAACGGGTCGATCAGCCGAGGCTCGGGCAGGGCCAACGCCATGGCGTTGACGGTGAAGTCCCGCCGCGACAGGTCAGCTTCCACCGCGGTCGAGAACCGGACGTCAGGCTTGCGGGACTCCGGCAGGTACGCCTCGGCCCGATGGGTCGTGATCTCCAGGGCGCGGCCGCTCACCTGGCACCCGATCGTGCCGAAGCGCTCGCCTTGGGTCCACACCGAGTCGGCGAGTGGAGCGACGATGGCCTTGATCCGGTCAGGCAGGGCGTCCGTGGTGAGGTCGATGTCGGACCGCTCAGCGTGGTCACGGCCGACGAACTGGTCGCGCACCACTCCCCCGACCAGGTACAGCCGCTGGCCGGCGGCCTCGAACGCCTCGGCGACAGGTTGCACGGCTTCGAGCAGCGCTTGAAGGCGCGCCGGGATCACGTCGATCGACGCTGTCGGATGTCGCGCGTCACCACGATCACCTCGTGACCCGGACCTCCCGCGGTGGGCAGCTCGGGCCGGTATGCACCGTCGTCCTCCAACGCCGACAACGTGGCACCCACAGACAGGGCGAGCCCGTCGAGGTCGTACCCGCCCTCGAGGAACAGCAGCCGTCGACCAGCCGGCACCAGCATCGCCAACGCACGGGTGATGTCGGCGAAGTCGGCTGAGGTGAGCCCCAGGTCGGTGAGGGGGTCGCGGCGGTGAGCGTCGAAGCCGGCGGAGATGATGAGCCACGTCGGCGCGAACTCTTCGGCCGCGGCCAAGACGACCTCATCCAGAGCCCCGCGATAGACGTCGCCGGTGGTGCCCGAAGGGAACGGCAGGTTCAGCGTCGTACCGGTTCCTGCCCCCCGACCAACCTCGTCAGCCCGACCAGTTCCGGGATAGAGCGGCCACTCGTGCATCGACACGTAGAACACGGTGGGATCGTCGTAGAAGACGTCTTGGGTGCCGTTGCCGTGATGGGCGTCGTAGTCGACGATCAGCACCCTCTCGCCCTTGGCGGTCAGCGCGGCAGCCGTCACGGCCACGTTATTGAACAGACAGAAGCCCATGGCCCGGGTCGGCGTGGCGTGGTGCCCCGGCGGGCGCACAGCACAGAACGCGGCTGCCGCCTCGCCGCGCTCCAACCGCTCAACCATGGCCGGACCGGCACCCGCAGCCAGCAGCGCAGCGTCGAACGAAGCGCTGCTCACATGGGTGTCACGGTCCAGGTACCCGCCGCCCGCCGCGCAAAACCGTTCCACCGCTTCGACGTAGGTGGCGTCGTGCACCCGCTCGATCTCCTCGCGGGTCGCCCGTCGCGGTTCGACCTCTCGTATCGCGTCAGCCAGTCCAGCCGCCTCGATGCCGGCGCGGACCGCAAGCAGGCGAGCCGGCCGTTCGGGATGGCCCGCGCCCGAGTCGTGGTCCCGGTAGCGCGGATGGGTCGCGAGGAGCAGAGCCACGCGGGGAGGCTACCGAGCCTCGGCGACCGGCGACCGGCGACCGGCCGACCGACCGCCGACCGACCGACCGGCCGAAGGCCGACGATCAGAGGGCTGGCCCTGGTGGCCGGCCCGCCGGTTCTATCCTGCATCGGCGCGTGCCGCCTCCTGCCTCCATACCCGCCCGAGCTGGTCGCTGATGACCATCGGTGACCGGGCCGGTTCGGGTACCAGTCCGTTCCGAGTCGTCGCCTGGCGCGGCGACGACCACACCGCGTTGGTGAGTCCGCGTCCCGACCGCTCACCACCGGAACCTGACCTCATCAGGAGTTGCCTCGGCCACCTGGCCGATCGAGGTGTGCGCCATGTCGTGACGAGCGCACTCAGCTCAGCCGAGCGGGACTCGTTCCTGGCCGCCGGCTTCGAAGTGCGCGAGCGCCTGCACCTCCTGTCCCACGATCTTCGAGGCTGGCCCGATCCTCCGGGCGTGGCCCGGCTCCGCCGGGCTCGGGGAGCAGATCGTGCGGCGGTGCTCGATCTGGACCGACGGGCGTTCGACGGCTTCTGGGCCATGGATGACACCGGGTTGTCCGAGGCGCTCGAAGCCACCCCGATCAGCCGGTTCCGGGTCCTGTGCGACAGCGACGGCTCGATCAGTGGTTACGGCGTGTGCGGACGGGCCGGCGACCGCGGCTACGTGCAACGCTTGGCTGTCGACCCCGGCCGCCAGCGGCGCGGGATCGGTAGCAGGCTCCTGGCCGACGGGCTCCGCTGGATGCGACGTCACCACGTGCGCACCGCGATGGTCAACACCCAGGAAGGGAACGACGCGGCGCTCGCCCTCTACCTGCACGCCGGTTTCCGGCTGGAGCCGACGGGGTTGACGGTGTTGGCTCGGAACCTGCTCGACAAGCCGGCATGAGGAAGCCGCTCCTGGTCATGCTCGGTTTGGTGGTCACCACCGCCGTGCTGGTGGTTCCCGCATCGCCGTCGGCCTCGGCCGAGGGCCGCGGGGCCGCAGCGGCCGGCGCGGCCGGCGCGGCCGGCGCGGCTCCCAGGATCACCCTCCGCGCTCAAAGCCCTTGGGTGCCGGCTCACGGCGTCTTCCTGGTCGGGGTGACGATCGCCAACGCCCCGGCCCGGACCGACGTGCGAGTGAGCGTGCACCGCCCCCTGCCGGATCGAGCGGCGCTGAACCAGACCATCGGGTCCGACGACGCCGGCGACGAGCTGTTCAACCTCGACGTCCTGCCGATCGAGGATCAACCTGCCGGACCTGGCGGCACGAGACAGGTCTCTGTCGCCATCCCGATCAAGGAGTCAGGGCCGGCCGCCAACTCGCAACCCGGCATCTACCCCGTGCAGATCAGGTTGCAGCGTCGCCGACCAGACGGAACGATCCTCGCCCGCCTCACGACCTACCTGGTGCGAACGCCGGAGAAGGGCGCTCTTCCCGCTCGTCTGCGTGCTGCCCTAGTCGTCAAGGTCCACGTGCCGTTGACGACCCGAGATGGCGGCAGGCCGACAGTGAAGGCTGCGCAGCTCCGCCCGCCCCAGGCACTGGTCGACGCCCTCAGAGACCACCCGGACCTGCCGGCGACGATGGTCCCGACGCCCCAGACCATGGAGGCGCTGCGGGATTCTCGCGGTGGCGGCGGGCGAGCACTGCTCGATGACCTGCAGATCCTCAGTCGGTCCGAGCGTCAAGTGCTGGCTGGCTCTTATGTCCGCCTCGACGCGAGTGCATGGGCGCGGGCGGGTCTCATCGACGAGCTGGCGCGTCAACGGCTGATCGGCGCGACCATCCTCGCTTCCATCCTTGACAACGTCGACAGCCGCACCTCGGTCGCCGACGAGGACGTCACGGCCGAGGCGGTAGGCCGGCTGCGCGACAGCGGCGTGCAGCAGCTCGTCATCCCGGAGCGCAGCTTCGCACCGCTCGATCGGGCGCTATACCCCGACAGCCCCACCGAGCCGTTCAAGGTCATCACCGACACCGGCATCCCCATGCCCGCGGTGCAGATCGACAGCCGCCTGCAAGACGCATTCGAGCGGGCCACCGACCCGGTCCTCGGTGCCAACCAGATGCTGGCCGAACTGTCACTGGCGTCCCTCGAACAGAACGACAGCCCCGGCGGCATCGTGTTCGGCCCGCCCGACCGCTGGAAGCCCTCCCCCATCATGTTGAAGGTGCTGCTCGACGGGTTGGGCCCGACCAACCCGTTGGTCACCGCGACCACCGTCGATCGGATCTTCGCCGAGGTGCCTCCCGCCGGTTCGAACGGATCGGCGCCTCTACGGAAGGGCGCTGACCGCGGTGTCGACCTGGTTCGCACACTCGCCTCCCCGGGCGTCCCTGCGCTCGGGTCGCTCCCCGAGCAGCTCAGACACGCCCGAACCCGACTGGCCAGCTATCGGTCCATGGTCGGCCAGACCAGCCCGCGGCTCTCGCCCCTGGAGCGCCTGGTCGACCTGGCCGGCTCGGCCGACCTCCCGACGGGCCGACAAGATCACCTGTTCGCGTTGGTCGACCGTACGCTCGACCGCCAGTTCGCTCGGATCACCACGCCGGAACGAGAGCAGGTCACCCTCACGGCGCGGGACGCCGACTTCCCGCTGACCTTGCAGAGCAGGCTCGGCTATCCGGTCAACGTGGTGATCGACCTTCGGTCCAGCAACCGGCTCACCTTTCCTGACGGCAATCGCATCGCGGTGCGCCTGGTGGGCCAACGGACCAGGGTCAAACTGCGGGTGCGGGCCCCGGTGTCGGGCGATACGCCGTTGCAAGTCACGGTCCGCTCAGCCGACGGCAACATCGAGCTGGCCAGGAGCAACTACACGGTGCGGTCAACCGCCGTCTCCGGGGTCGGCGTCGTCCTCACGACCGGCGCCGCACTGTTCCTCGTGATCTGGTGGATCCGTCATTGGCGTAGCTCCGCCCGAACCCGACGTAACGGACAGCCCACCTCCTGAGTCAAAGCTCGATCACCACACCCATCCGCGCCCAGGTGCGTACGTGTACCTGCACCGGACCGAGATCGAGAGAGACACCATGGCCCGCACCCACATCGTCACCGACAGCGCCTGTGACCTCCCGGTTGGCGTGACCGACGAGCTCGGCGTGACCGTCGTGCCGTTGACCATCCGGTTCGGCAACGAGGAGTTCGTGGACGGCGCCGAGCTCTCGACCGAAGCGTTCTACGAGAAGATGGCGGACAGCGATGTCCTGCCGTCCACTGCGGCGCCGGCTCCCGGAGCCTTCGAGGAGGCGTTTCGCAAAGCCGCGGCTGACGGCGGGCCAGTGGTGTGCATCAACCTCTCGTCCAAGCTGTCAGCAACCATGCAGTCCGCCGAGAACGCCATGCGAGCCGTGGGCGGCGAGATCGAGGGGCGAGTGGTCGATTCCCGATCCATCACCGCAGGCCTCGGGGCGCAGGTCCAGGCCGCGGCCAAAGCCGCGGCTGACGGAGCCTCCGCCGAGGAAGTCGTCTCCCTGGTCGAGGACCTTCGTATCCGGACCCACGTGGTGGGCGCGCTTGACACCCTCGACAACCTCAAGAAGGGAGGCCGTATCGGTGGTGCCCGAGCTATGCTCGGCACGATGCTGTCGATCAAGCCGATCGTCGACATCAGCTCCGGCGAGGTCGAGGAGGCCGGTAAGCAGAGGACCCGTCGTAAAGCGCTGGCCTGGCTGCGAGACAAGGCCCTGTCTCTCCCTCAACTCGATCACCTCTGGATCTGTTCGGGGATGGCCCCGGACCTCGGTGAGTTCGTCGACATGCTCGCTCCGCGGTACACGAGCGAGAATCTCACGCTCACCACCATCGGCCCGGTCATCGGTGCCCACGCCGGGCCGCGGGTCATCGGCCTGGCCTGGCAGGAGCCGGTCTAGAGGTCTCTGCCTACTCGGCCGGCCGGCCAGGGCGGGCTACCGTCTCTGCCGTCGTGGCCGCCTCATCCTCGCCACCGTCCCCGCCGCCTGCCGATGATCTGACCGACCGGCTGCTGGCCGGCCGTTACCGCCTCACCCAACCCATCGCCTCCGGTGGAATGGCCCAGGTCTGGGAAGCCGTCGACGAGATCCTGGCCCGCCGAGTGGCGATCAAGATCCTGCATCGTCACCTTGCCGCCGACGACACGTTCGTCGAACGCTTCCGGACCGAAGCCATCTCGGCGGCCCGCCTGGCTCATCCGTCGATCGTCTCCATCTACGACACGCTGCGCGACGACGGCATGGAGGCGATCGTCATGGAGTTGGTGCGCGGCATGACGCTGCGAACCCGGCTCGATCAGCACGGGCCGCTGGCCGTTCCCGAAGTCCTCGGGATCGGGACGCAGGTCTGTGATGCGCTGGGGGTCGCCCACCGGAGCGGCCTCGTGCACCGTGACGTCAAGCCGGCGAACATCCTGCTGTCCGACGATGGCCGGGTGCTGGTGGCCGACTTCGGCATCGCCAAGGCGGCCGAGGTCGCTGACCTGACCCGCGACGGCGTGATGGTGGGCACGGCCAAGTATGTGGCTCCAGAGCAGGTCGAGGGCGGCCCTGTGGATGCCCGCACCGACCTGTACGCCCTCGGTGTCGTGCTGTACGAGGCGCTCTGCGGCCGGGCACCGTTCACCGCGGACACCGAAGCGGCCACTGCGCTCGCCCGGCTGCATCGAGATCCGCTCCGCCCGCGCCAGATCCGAGCCGGCATCCCCCGCCCGGTGGAAGACGTCATCCTGCGCTCCCTGTCTCGTGATCCGGCCGGTCGATTCCCCGATGCCGCGTCGTTCCGGTCTGCGTTGGTCGCCGCTGTCGGCTCCCGCGAGGGCACCGAACATCAGCCCGTCCACCACGACCGAGCCGGGCCGGCGGGCGCGTCGCCGATTTCGACTGGCGAAGTGCCGTCTTTCGCACGGAGCGAGCGGTCCTGGTTGGTGCCGACGTTGGCCATCGTGTTGGTCGCCGTTTCGCTCGGGGTGGCCGGTGTGCTGTTCGGGCACACCGACGCCGGGCGCCAACTGCTCGGCCGCGTACGGGGCGTGGCCGGCGATGAGTCGGCCAGGGTAGAGCCGCAACGGTTGGTGGCGGCCAACGCCTATGACCCCTTCGGCGACACCCCTCACGAGAACGACCAACTCGCGCCGCAGGCCGTCGACGGCGACCGCAACAGCGCTTGGATGACCGAGCACTACCGTGACCCCTCGCTGAGGATGAAGCCCGGCGTGGGTCTGGTCGTGTCGCTCGAGAAACCCGTGGACCTCAGCCAGGTCGTCGTCTCGTCTTCGACCGACGGGTGGGCGGCGGCGGTGTACGTCGCCGACGGGAGCCCACCGGCCAAGTTCGAGGATTGGGGCGGGGCTCTCGACCAACACGAAGGCATCCGGCCCGGTGATGTGTCTTTCGATCTGCGCGGCCGCAGGGCCGACGCAGTATTGATCTGGATCACCCACCTCGGTCCAGACGGCCGAGCCCGCATCGGGAACGTATCGATCACCGGTGCCCCGGCCGCATGACAGCGGGGCTTCGTTCAGCAGTTCGACGTCCCAGCCGGTTGGTTCGATGATCGCCGATGAGGCTGCGCTGGTGGTCGCCGCTCAGAGCGGTGACCGGTCGGCCCTCGACCAGCTCCTACGCGCTCAGCAGCCATTCGTCTATGCCGTATGCCGACGGATCGTCGGCAACGACACCGATGCTCTCGACGCCACACAGGAAGCCCTCATCGCAATGGTGCGTGGACTCTCGCGCTTCGACGGACGGTCTAAGTTCTCGACTTGGGCCTACCGCATAGCGACGAACTCCTGCCTCGACGAGCTGCGCCGACGGCGTCGACGGCCTACGCCCGGACTTCCCGAGGTGGAACGAGTCGAGCACTCTCAGCAGGACCGGACAGCCGAGCAGGTCTCGAGCCGAATCGATGTGGACGCCGCTCTGCAGACGATCGCTCCGGAGTTCCGGGCCGCTGTGGTCCTTCGGGACCTCTGCGCGCTGGACTACGCGGAGATCGCCGAGGTGCTGGACATCCCCGCGGGAACGGTTCGTTCCCGAATCGCCCGGGGACGGGCGGCATTGGCTGCTCAGCTCGCCGGGAACCAACCCTCCATCGACCAACGTCAGAGCCCGTGAGCATGACCGACGACCCAGGTGACCCAGAGGTGCCACGCGTGCCCGACGGCGCGCTCGAAGGCGCGATCGACGACTTGCTGTCGGCGGACCTCGACGGTGAGACGACACCGTCCGAGCACGACCGCATTGAATCTGATCCCGAGCTCCGGGCTCGGCGGGAGGAGCTACGGCGGACCGTCGACTTGTTGAGCCGGCCACCGACGCCACTGACTGCGGCCTCTGCCGATGGCCTCATCGCTCGAGCGCTTGCCGCGTCCGACGCGGACGGCCTCGCGCCACCGGTCGTTCCGCTGGCTCCTCCCCCGCGGGGTGCAATGTCGCGACCGCGCTGGCAACAGACACCCTTGCTGGTGGCGGCGGCCATCGTTGTGCTGATGGCCATCGGAGTCGGCCTGATAGTGACGGCGACCTCGTCCCATCACAACACCGACACCGCAGCTGAGCCCCGTCGTTCGACGAAGTCGCAATCAGCCGACAATCGCAAGGCGGCCGGGGCGGCACCGAAGACCACGGCAGCTAATAACCCACGAGAGGTCCCTCCCGCGGCAAGCGCGGTCGGCTTCATCGGGAGGTTCTCCTCACCCGCCGCCTTGCGCTTGGCGTTGCGCATCAAGTTTCCACCGCTTCTTTCGCCGAGCTCACCTGGAGCGCCGCACGTCACGCGCGGGCAGGCTGATCGGTGCGCGGCCGTCGTCGAGGCACGTGACCCCGGACTGACCAAACCGCGCGTCCGGTCCGCCGCGGCGTTGGTGGGCAGCCAACCGGTCGTCGTTCTCGAGTACCGGGCTCGCGCCCTGACCAGCAACCGGCTCACCACCCGGGTCATCGCGGTCGGCGTGGCGGCGTGTGACGAGCGGGTGAACTTCGAGCGTTGAACCTGCTCCGGGCCGCTGTTGCTCGGCCCCTGTTGCCTCACGTCAAATGCTCCGGGAACGTTGATTCGTTGCCTCACCGAGAATCTCCGGGCGGTCGGTCTTGTTGAACGCGCGGTTGACGGCCCGGG